>Ga0255770_10000806_pt1 | contig 29236 bp, 27 predicted proteins | sample 071ome_22_FD_179968 | JGI IMG/M metagenome (GOLD analysis project Ga0255770, IMG submission 179968) | Coastal salt marsh microbial communities from the Groves Creek Marsh, Skidaway Island, Georgia - 071404AT metaG (version 2) | ecosystem: Environmental > Aquatic > Marine > Intertidal zone >...
TTTTGTTTTAATTTGGACTTTTAAAGTCACGCAAATTTGGGGTTTTTTTATGGATTTTGCAACTTGAAAAAGCGAGTGGGGAAAAGTTGAAATGGGGCGGATATTTCACCGCCCCAATCCAGTTAGAAATTAATAGATAAACTAATGTTAGTATATCTTGGTGTTCCAAGGAATACTTCAGCATTATGTGCTTGGTGAGCTTTAGGTCCAAAACCATTGTACTGACTGTTGTCAGTAGCATCTTGGATAAAGACATCATCAAATACATTGAAGATATGTCCTTGTAAGGTCATGTCTAAACCATTCCATGTTGGAAGATCATAAGATACATGTAAGTCCATTTTTGAGTAGCCAGGAGCTTCCCAAACTTGAGCTCTATCTGCATCGGCATCGCTTCCATCAAACTCACGAGAGTCTGGTGACCAGTCAGAATAGTTCTTATCATACATGTGATGCAATGCTTGGATTCTTAGTCCGCTCATTGGACGAACAGTTAAACCTACAACATAAGATGTTTGAGGCATGTCACCCACATAAAGACCGTCTAAAGCATATTGATATTCAGTATTCATAATACCAATTACTTGACCTTCTGCATTGTATTCATTTTCTTGATAAGTTCCTTCTGCATCTCCATCGAATTTCCAGTTACCTAAAGAAGCAACAAAGTTTAAATCAACCATGTCACTTACTTTGTAAGCATATTCGATTTCAGTACCAGTGTGAACTTGATCAACACCTCTTAGGAAGATCACATCAGTATCGCCTGAGTCTCCTTGACCTGAAGTAACAGATTTGGTCAAGTTTCTATCTTGCCATTCGGTGTTATACATGCTGACTTTTAAGTCCCATCCTAATCCTGAAAGACTCAAACCATATTCATTGTGTAAGAATTTTTCATTTGCTGGATCAGAAGCAACGGTTCCGTCAGTATAAATTACATTGTCCAAAATTGGAGCTTTTTGTACGTAACCAGTATTGAAAAACGCACTCATAGTTTCAGAAGCAGTGTAGTTTACACCACCTTTTACCTGATAAGCAGAAATTGGATCTGCTGTAATCACTTCGTTAGCAACAGTGAAGTGATCTTGATATGAGTACTCAATCGATGATAAACCATACATACCGTAAGCATTGATTTTGTCAGTAGTATAAGTACCTTGTACAAATCCACCTAACCAATCAACTGTGGTATCATTGTGATATGCAATGATGTCACCAAGACGGACTACTTTACCGCCTGAAACATTATCGTCTGCATAATCTACATAATAGTCACCACCTAAAAGGTCACGAACTTCTCTCGCGTGCTCAATACGAGCTGAACGCCAGTCAAGTCCAACTTGAACTTCTACCATTTCGTTGACATCGTAGTTTACTTTAGAAATAATACCACGTGTGTTTTGACGATTGATAGAGTTTCTTAAAATTCCTCTAGATCTATTTTCAGTTGCAGAGAAGTTGCTATCGACATTGTTGCTATTCGCAGCAATTGCGCCATTCCAATTCCAGGTCCATGGAGAAGATGCATACCATGCATTTCCTTCAACTGCTGGTTGTCTGAATGAAGATCCATAAGTTCCAGTACCACCACCAGAACCACCACTCCAGTAGAAGACTGAGCTTAATCTAGCTTGATCGCTCAAAGTTCTAAAGTAGTTGATGTTGACTAATGGTTTATGGAAATAGTTTTCTCTTTCGTTCAAGAAATTTGAACTATAACGATTGGTAGTATTAGCACCATACATATACCAGTATTGTTTACCAGTATAGCTTGGGTCTACAGGAGCCCAGTTTTGACTGAACTTTCTACCTGCTTCGTATGAGAATTGAGCACCTGGAGCATATGCTGCTGAAGAGTACCCATTAATTTTGCTAGCTAAATCTTGTGAATAAGTAGCAATGTTTTGTCTGTATAGATTTTGACCGTGACGTTGAGGAGCGCCAATCGCATACATTTCAATACGAGAGTCATCATCAATTGCATAGCTTGCTCCTACATAGTAAGCCCAAGCATCGGTCCAGTTTCCATCAATAATACCGTCACCAGTTTTACGAACGATGGTACCGCTTAACGCTAGTTTATCATCCATAATTAAGCCAGTATTATAATTGATGGTTGTTTTCATAAAACCACCATCTCCGGATTCCTGTTTAAATTTTCCACCTTTTTTAAATGAAGCTGGATCAGTAATAATATTCATAGTACCACCAATTGATGGAGTAGCAAGATTTACCGCTGACAAACCTCTTTGAACCTGAACTGATGATGTAGCATCACCAACTCCGTCCCAGTTTGACCAGTAAACCCAACCATTTTCCATATCGTTTTGTGGTACACCATTGATCATTACCGCAATATTACGTTGGTTAAAACCACGAATATTGATACGAGAATCTCCGGCTCCACCACCCTGTTGAGTTGCATAGACACTAGGAGTAGTATTCAAAATCATTGGAATATCTTGTGAACCAAGTCTTTCTTCCATTTCGACTTTACTAATGTTTGTATATGCTACAGGAGCGTTTTCGCCTACACGAGAAGCTAGTACTTCAATATCAGATAATTCAACTGCATCAGAAGCCAAAGCAAAATTCAGTGATGAACTAGCACCACCTACAATGACTGATTTAGTATCAGATGAATATCCAATATAAGAAGCGGTAACACTATAAGTACCAGAACCAACGTTGATAGAGTATTGACCATTGGAGTCAGACACACCACCCAAATCGGTTCCTTCAATTACTATATTAGCTCCAGACAAAGGACTACCGTTGCTGTCAGAGACAGTACCAGTTAGTGTTTGAGCAAGAGCCGCACTAGCTAACATCGCGATTGTAACTAATGCACTAAGAATTGTACGATTCATAGTATTGTTTCCTCTTTTTTTTGTTAATTTGGGCTATTAAAATAGCCGTGTAAAATTGCGATTTTTAAGGATTGAAAGCAAGCGCAATTATTGATAATATAAAAAAATTTCTGTTATGATAAAGTTTATAGATCTTGAAAACCAGCAAAAGCGCATCCGAAAGCCGCTTGAACAACGATTGAAAAAAATCTTAGATCATGGTCAATATATTATGGGGCCTGAAGTGTTTGAGCTGGAAGAAAAATTAGCTGATTATTGTGGGGTAAAACATGCGATTTCGTGTTCTTCCGGGACCGATGCCTTATTAATTCCCTTAATGGCATGGGGAATAGGGCCAGGCGATGCCGTTTTTACAACACCCTTTACTTATCATGCAACTGCTGAAGTAATTTCTATTCTAGGAGCAACCCCAGTTTTTGTAGATGTGTATGAATCTACTTTCAATATTGATTGTGAAAAGCTAGAAATTGAAATTAATAGAGTTATTAAAGAAGGAAAGCTAAAACCAAAAGCAATTATTCCTGTTGATTTGTTTGGACTTCCAGCACGTTATCGATTAATTGATAAAATTGCTAATAAATATAATTTAAAGGTTCTTGAAGATGGCGCTCAAAGCTTTGGTGGTTCAATTGGCGAAAAAAAAGTCGGATCCTTTGGAGATATTGCTGCAACTTCCTTTTATCCAGCTAAACCTTTAGGTTGTTACGGTGATGGAGGCGCGATTTTTACAAACAATGATGAATTAGCAGAAAAATGTAAATCCATAAGATTTCATGGAACCACTGAAAAAGATAGATATCATAGCGAAGTAATAGGTTTAAATGGTCGGCTTGACACTTTTCAGGCAGCAGTTTTAATTGAAAAGTTAAACATTTTTAATGAAGAATTGGTGTTGAGAAATGAGATTGATACGCACTACAGAAAATATCTTAATAATGCCCAGTATCATCCTGAAGATTATCAATCTGCTCATGCATTATTTTCAATTACATTAGGATTAAATAGCCAAAGAAATAGTTTAATTGAAAGATTGTCAAATCAAAAGATTCCATCTGTAATATATTACAAACTACCTATTCATTTGATGAAAGCTTTCTATTATTTAGGCTATAAAGAGGGCGACTTCCCAGTATCAGAAAAAATCTCGAAAAGTATTGTTAGTTTACCGATGCATCCCTATCTTGAGACCGCAGATATTAATTACATTATAAAAACTATTAAGAAAATTATATGAAATATACCGTAACAGGCGGGGCAGGATTCATAGGAAGTAACTTAGTTGATTTATTGATTGAGGAAAATCATGAAGTAATTGTTATTGATAATTTTTCATCTGGTAAAAAAGAAAATTGTAATCCAAAAGCTCAATATTTTGAATTTGACATTTCTGACAGTTCAAATTTTGAAAATTTGAAAAAAATTCTTTTGGGTTCCAATGGTGTTTTTCACTTAGCAGCTTTGCCAAGAGTTCAAGAATCAATAGATAATCCACTTCACTTTGAAAAAAATAACACTTTGAGCACCATTAACATTTTAAAAGCATGCGCTGATTCTAATGTTAAGCGTTTAGTTTATAGTGCATCCTCTTCTGCTTACGGGAATACAATTCAATTACCATCAAAAGAAGATGATCCAATTAATCCTATATCTCCATATGCTATGCAAAAATATTATGGAGAAGTCGCATGCAAAATGTTTGCTCAAGTGTATGGGATAGAAACAGTATCTCTGAGGTATTTCAATGTATACGGTGAACGGCAAAGCCTTGAGGGCGCCTATGCTTTAGTAATGTGCGTTTTTGCTCGACAAAGACTAAATAATGAGCCTTTAACAATTAGGGGTGATGGCGAACAAAGAAGAGACTTTACTCATGTTAAAGATATAGCTAGAGCAAATATTCTCGCTATGCATTCAGATAAAGTTGGAAATGGTGAAGTTATTAATATAGGTAATAATGATAATAGGTCTGTAAATCAAATTGCCGCAATGATTGGGGGTCCATCTATTAATGTCGATCCTGTGGTAGAACCCAGAGAGACCTTGGCTGATAACTCAAAAGCCTTAAAATTGCTTGGATGGAAACCATCAATTGTTATAGAAAATTGGGTTCCAAAATACAAAAAAGACTTAAATATATAATATGTCAAAAACAATTCTTATAACAGGGGGCGCTGGTTTTATAGCTCATCATATTGTTGAAAAAATCTTGAATGCTACAGATTGGAACATCATTACTTTAGATAGACTAGATTTTAGTGGTAATTTAAATAGATTACATGAAGTAGTTTCAAACCAAAATGATATAAACCAGAAAAGAGTTAGGGTTGTTTATCACGATCTCAAAGCTGAAATAAATCCTGAGATTTCAGCAATAATCGGCAAAGTTGATTATATCGCTCATTTAGCAGCTGGTTCTCATGTCGATCGTTCGATTTCTTATCCTCTAGAATTTGTCATGGATAACGTGGTTGGAACTGCTCATATATTAGAATACGCCAGAAAAAGTGACTCTATTGAAAAATTCGCTTATTTTAGTACGGATGAAATTTTTGGCCCTGCTCCAGTTGGGGTAAGTTACAAAGAGAATGATAGATATAATTCTACCAACCCTTACTCAGCTACGAAAGCTGGTGGAGAAGAGTTAGTTGTGGCCTATGAAAATACTTACGGTTTACCAGCTTTTGTAACACATACAATGAATGTATTTGGGGAGCGTCAAAATCCTGAAAAATACATTCCAATGGTCATAAAAAAAGTTTTAAACGGAGAAACTGTTACTATTCATTCCAATGCAGATAAGACAAAGGCAGGTTCAAGACATTATATTCATGCTGAGGATGTTGCCGATGCATTAACTTTTTTATTTGAATATAATTTTTCGAATTTGCCAATTGAAAAAAATGCTACCCAATGTCATAAATTTAATATTGTTGGTAAAGATGAAATTGACAACTTAGAGTTAGCCCAATTTATTGCAAAATGCTTAAATAGAGAACTTAGATATGAAATGGTTGATTTTCATTCTCAACGACCTGGACATGATTTACGATATGCATTAAATGGATCAAAAATGTCACATATGGGATGGAATCCTCAACCAGCGTATGATAGATTAAAAAAAGTCATAGAATGGACTGTCAAGAACGATAGATGGCTTAAACTAAAATGAATAAAAGATCGTTCCAGAAACTTTTTATTTATAAGCCTATATCTTATTTCAGAGGTCAGATTTTGTCTCCTTTTTTTAATAGCAACGACGATAATAAAATATCTTTACAACAAAAACCTTTTCATTTAATGAAGTATATTCAATCAAAAATATATAATTATGATAATAAAAAAGTAGGCATTTTCGTTGTCGGAGCGCAAAAAGCTGGAACAACTGCTCTACATAATTTTTTAATTCAACATCCACAAATTATTTCTAGCTATTTTAAGGAAGTTCATTATTTTGATTATGAAAGGTATTTTGATTCAATGAAGGATAGAACCAATTTCTCACACTTCAGAGCTATGTATCCAACAGACATTAACGATAATCATTTAATGATTGACTCCACTCCTTCATATATGTTAAAGGATTATATCATAAATCGAGTACACAAATATAATCCCGATGCAAAAATAATTGCTATTCTAAGGAATCCTATTAAAAGAGCGCATTCTCAGTATAATCACCAGCGTTCCTTGTTTGGTGTGGTCGAAAGTTTTGAAGAGTGTTTGAGAAAAGAAGAATGCTTAGACTCTAACATAAAATTTTCTAGAAATTATTCTTATGTATTAAGAGGTATGTATTATAATCAAGTAAAAGAATTATTTAGATTATTCAAAAAAGACAATGTATTAATTTTGTTTAGTAAAGATTTAAAGCAGAACACTGATGAAACCTTAAAAGAAGTATTTAAGTTTATAGGGATTAAAAATATTCAGGTATCTAAAAAAATTGATACTAATTCTAGAGAATATCCTGCCATGAAAGAAGAAACAAGACAAATGTTGATAGAAAAATTTAAACCTGATATTATTAAGCTTGAGCATTTATTAGATTTAGATTTATCTCGTTGGTTAAAATAATTTTGCTATGTAGATTATAATCATGAAAAAAATTTTATTTAGTTTTATACTTACCAAATTTTTTTTAACAATGGCATTTTCTCAAGACGTTGACATTTCAAGTCTTGATACCATCGATAAAAAAATGATTCAAGATCAATTATCAAATTCTGATAATAATATTAATTCTGAATTTCAAAAGGTTGATATAGATATAAACTCAGGAAGTGTTTCAGATGAAGAGTACTTCGGCTACACATATTTTGATAAAAATATTAACTTTTTTGACAACATTCCAACTCCTGAAAACTATATGCTTGGACCAGGTGATGGGATATTAATTTCGCTTTGGGGAGAGCAGAACTCTCAAGAATCATTTCAAATAAATAAAGACGGTATGATTTATTATGAGAATATTGGATTTATTAATATTTCTAACATGTCGCTAAGTCAGGCGGAGCAAGATTTAAAGAAAATTTTAAAAAAAATTTATTCTACTTTAGAAGATCCTCAAAATCCAACATATCTTAAAGTTAGTTTAACAACACTTAAATCTATTAATGTTTATTTTACCGGAGAGGCAAAATCTCCTGGTATTAATTTAATTCATCCATTTTCTGATATTTCTACTGCAATAATTCAAGCTGGAGGAATAAAAAATTCAGGTAGTTTAAGAAAAATTCAATTAATTAGAAAAAATGAATTATTAGAAGAATTTGATTTTTATTCATTTATTATTAATGGTAGAAATTTATTTAGTAATATAAAAATAATTGATGGGGATGTTATTCATATCCCTGTTGTAAAAAAAAGAGTTCAAATTAGCGGAGCAACAACGCGAAATGGATACTTTGAAATGATAGATTCTGAAAGTATTAATGATTTAATAAACTATGCGGGGGGATTATCAGTTAAGGCAAGTTCCACTGCAATTTTAGAATCAATTATTCCGATAAATGAAAGATCAAATGATGATTTTTCTAGAACTAGCTCTAACATTTCAGCTGATGATTTCAGTAAGATTCTTTTAAGTGACGGTGATAGAATTTTCATTCCTTCATTAACCGAACAAGAAACCAAAGTTGAAGTGATTGGAAATGTAATGTCGCCTGGATTTTATGCAGCAAATTCTAATTTGAAAGACATACTTGATTTTGCTGGAGGGTTCAATAATCCAACCTTCAAACAGTCAATCGTGATTGATAAAATTATAATTCAAAGAAAAGATAGTAAAAATTTCAATAGCCAGAATTTTATAATTTCCTATAAAGATGCAGAAAATTTTCAATTAATTGCTGGAGATAAAATTTTAGTACTGGAAAATTCGAATTATAAAAATCAATTTAATGTCAAAATCATTGGGGAAATTCAAAATCCGGGCAGTTATCCATTTTCAAAAGACCAACCTATTTCTTATTATATCAACAATGCTGGCGGCCTAACAGAGCTTGCAGACCCAAATTCAATTATATTATCTCAAAAGGTTCAATTGCTTAATAGTGATGGAATAATAGAAATTAATTCAAAATTTCTTAATGATGTAAGTATGAGCACTATTGTATCTGAAAATGCTGAGATACAAATTTTAAAAAGAGAAAATTTTGTTGAGATAGTGGGTAATGTTTATCAACCTGGACTAGTTAGTTATAACAAAAGATTTTCAGTAAAAGATTATATTTCCTTATCGGGGGGGGTTAAAAAAGATACCTTAAGAAGAGATATTTATGTTTTCAGTAAAAGTGGTGAAATTACAACCATGAATCCAGTGAAAATACGTTTTTATAGACCTAAACCAGGTGATAAAATTATTATACCTTTAAATGAAAAACCTCGTGATTTCGATTTTACAAAATTTATCAGTGATCTTTCATCAACGCTAGCAAATATTGCTGCAATTCTTATTCTAGTTGATAATCAATCTATTTAATATTGATGAAGTTAATTCTTCTAAGGCATGGAGAAAGTGAATGGAATTTATTAAATAAATTTACAGGATGGACTGATGTTGGATTGACAGAAGACGGGATTAAGGAAGCCCAATTTGCTGGGCAACAATTAATCAAACACAGAATCAATATCCAATCACTTAATACATCACATTTGGAAAGAGCAATTCATACCGCCAAAATTGTATCGGATATAATTAATTTTGATGCAGATAAAATTAATTATGATTGGAGATTGAATGAAAGACACTATGGAGCATTGCAGGGGCTCAATAAATCAGAAACAGCTAAAAAATATGGTGAAAATCAGGTCAAGATATGGAGAAGAAGCTACGATATTGCTCCACCGTTACTATTAGAAACCGAAAATCAAGAATACCCTAAATTTAGCAAAAAATTTAACCTCCGAAACTTTCCTATTTCACGCGGTGAAAGCTTAAAAGACGTAATTGATAGAATCACACCTTTTTGGGAACAATATTTCAACTCTATCAAAAGAAAGAATGATAATCATTTGATTGTTGCGCATAGCAATTCACTTAGGGCAATTATAAAAATTCTTGAAAAATTGTCTAACAAAGAAATAATTTCTGTAAATATTCCAACTGGTGTCCCTTTGGTTTATGAGTTTGATGATTATAGCAATATATCAAATCAACACTATTTAATTAATAATGATGCACTTCTTCAAAAACAAGATTCTGTCGCTAAGCAAGGCTTAATAAAGTGAAATTCAACAAATTAAAAGTTCTACTAATTGGAGACTTTATGGTTGATTATTACCAATATGGTTCATCTAATAGGCTTTCCCCAGAGGCGCCAATACCAGTAGTAAATCTTGAAAGTGAAGTAGTTGTGCCTGGCGGTGCTGGTAATGTAGCAATGAATCTAAAATCATTGGGAGCTAATGTTACATGCTTAGGTTGTATCGGTGATGATTTATGGGGAGATAAATTAATTTCAGTTTTGAAAGAAAATAAAATTTGTACAAAAAACATTGAACAAAGAAAAGGACATATTACAACACTTAAACAGAGAGTATATTGTGATGACAAGCAATATTCAAGGGTAGATAGTGAGTTGTTTTTAGCAGATTGGAAACCCAAAATTAAAATAAACTATAGTAATTATGATTTAATAATTTTATCTGATTATAATAAGGGTATTTTTAGTGAAAATTGGTTTTCTCCTCAAGAAAAAAAAAATGTTATTCTAGATCCTAAAAATATTAACCACCATATATTAAGTTCTTCAAACATTATGACTCCAAATTTAGATGAGCTAAGTAAAATTTCTGGAAATAAAATTAAATCCTCTAATTCAATAATAAAGGCAGCTAAAAAATTATTAGTTACATATAAGATGGATTTTATAATAGTAACGAGGGGTGTTGATGGTCTATCAATCATCGGCAATGACAACTTCATTGAACATATAAAGCCACATTCTGTAAATAATCCTGATGTTACTGGAGCTGGGGATACTGTCGTTGCAGTATTTTCATTAGTTTATACTGTTACAAAAAATGTAACATATGCAGCAACTATTGCAAATTCTGCAGCAGCGACCGTTGTTAGTCAAAGAGGAACTATAGTTATAAAATTTGAAGATTTAGAAAAATTTCTTTGATAACATTATATCCTGATATAAATAATTTTATAATTTACCATCTTTGCGCATCTGCGCTCTAATGGAAGTAGCAGAAATTTCTCCAATTTCACTTGGTGGTATATGTTCTATGATCTCATAACCAACACCTCTACCATAGTTAACTGACTCAATATCAGGAATTATTGAAGTAATGACTCTACCATCAGCTATTAAATCTTTTAATTCACCTTCATGAACCATTTTTTCAATTTCTTGGGCTGTCCAGGGATTATTTTCATCAGGTTCAACGTCTCTGATTGCTAACCAAACATTTTTCCCCTGTTTTAGCCTTTCGTTAATTAACCAAAGATGACCTTTATGAAGTGGTTGCCATCTTCCAACAAACATAGAATATTTCATTATTTACTCCCTTTCATTTATAAATTTTTCTTTTAATAAAAATTGAATGATTTGATCTGATACCTTATCTAGGGCGATATCATCGTTCTTTACATGTAATTCAGGATTAATAGGAGGTTCATATGGCGATGAGATTCCTGTAAAGTTTTTTATTTCTCCCAATCGAGCTTTTTTATACATACCCTTTGGATCTCTGCTTTCACAGACTTCTAACGATGCATCGATAAAGACTTCCAAAAATTGATTTTTTTCTTCAAATAAATCTCTAACAAGTTTTCTATCTGACTTAAAAGGGGATATGAATGCAGTAAGAACAATTAATCCTGCATCAAAGAATAATTTAGAAACTTCTCCAATTCTTCTAATATTTTCAACTCTGCTTTCTTCATCAAAACCTAGATCATTATTTAATCCATGTCTAACATTATCACCATCAAGAAGATATGTTTTAAATCCCATTTCATATAACTTGCTCTCCACAATATTTGCTATGGTAGATTTTCCACTTGCGCTTAAGCCGGTAAACCATAAAACAAAAGGCTTCTGATTAAGATTTCTCTCTCTTTTTGTTCTATTAATTAACCCTTCATGCCATACGACATTCGCCATTACTTTCCTCCATTAAATTAATTTTACTGGTGAATATAGCACTAAATCTACCAGTTAATAAAACTTAAAAATTATTTATTAACTAAGATTGGTTTGACATAAAATTTCCAATCCATTATTTCAATTTGAGAATGTTTAGAAATCTCAAAAAATTTATATTCACTACTTGGTGAAACTCTGAATTCCTTTCCGTTTACAATTAAATCTATAGGCATAATAAAAGTATCTCCTACATTCGCCCAACGATAATAAAATTTATTTTCAGTTTGATAGTGTTCTAGCTCGGGCTGATTTGGAGAATAGAAATATTGTTCAGCAAAATACCAATAATCTTTACCAGTTTTTTCATTTACTTTATTAAAAAAATCTCTAGTATTTGCAAACCCTTTAGCATTTTCAACCATAAATTCTTTTAATATTTTAAACCAAATTTCATCATCATTGATCACACTTCTCAATGTATGCATCACCCATGCACCTTTCATATAAGTGTCTCCATGCAATGCCCAATGATTTTCATTTTCTCTTCCAACAATTGGGATTTCATTTATAATTCTATCTTTAATGGTATTAAGGTAGTGAACACCAATTTCATAGCTTTTAAATTTGTCTTCAAAATAAATAGATTCTGAGTATACCTGTAGTCCCTCATGAATCCATATATGGGTTGGATCCGATGCAGTAACACTATTCCCAAACCATTCATGGCCAGTTTCATGTATAATCAAGGGGTCAATAACTCCATACATTGGCCAGCTTTTACTTCTCACTCCATTATACATACTAAATCCATTACCATAAGTTACTGCTGATTGATGTTCCATCCCAAGATAAGGGACTTCTATAAGTTTATAACCATCTTCATACCATTGATAGTCACCAAAGTATTTTTCGTAAAATCTTATCACTTCTTTTGATTGAGGAAAGAAATTCGAAGCTAATTCCTCATTATAATCTAAAACATAATGATTCATAACATGTATTTTCTCGTTTTTTAAAAATGTATCTTGAACTGCTACATAGTTTCCGATTTGAACTGATATGTTATAATTATTTATAGGATTACTAACAAACCATTCATAGGTAGTTTTATCCCCAATTTTTTTGATATTCCTAAGTTTACCATTTCCAACAGCAACTAAATCTGAAGGAACTGTATAAGCCATTCTTACGCTATCACCTTCGGCAGTAATATGATCCTTATTAGGCCACCAAATTCTTGCCCCCTCTCCTTCACATGATACTGCAATCCACTCACGTCCACCTTTATCTTTTGACCATGTAAATCCTCCTGCCCAAGGAGGATTATCTGCATTTTGAGGAGCTCCATTGTAATAAACAGTAAATTCAAACAAAATATCTTTACTTATGGTTTTGGGAAATTCAACTATTACGGCATCAAATTTTCTCGAGAAAGTTACCCTTTCATTTTGGAAAATTACTTTTTCAATATCTAAATTTTCAGCTAAATCAATTTGTAGTCTATCTAAATCTTTTTTGCTCTCAGCCTTTATTGTTACAAAACCGTTTAATGATTTATTTTCAATATCAAAATCAATGTTGATGTCGTAATAAGAGACTCTGTAGGATGAACGATTTTCATTTAAATTACCAATTAAAAAGTTATTTGGTGTTAATTCTGGTAGGTTATATTGATTTTCGTGTGGCCTATTTTCTTGGCAAGATAGAAACGTGCATATTAACAAACTAAAAATTATTTTTTTCATAGTAAGTCCTTGTTTTGAAAACATTATTAGCAAAAATAACATAGTATAAGATTATACAAAAAAGAAACCATAGCACAATAGCGAATGCCTCTTTAATTAGAAATAAAATGTAAACAGTGGCTAAATAAATAACCCATTTTAGCCATGCAGGCTGCGACCATAATTTTAATAGTGATTTGATTATTTTGCCTCCTTTATGTAGTTATAGTATTTCATTGATTCATTATAAATAGAATCATATTTACTCTCAATAGCAATATCTTTTATTTCATATTTTTGGAATCCAGTAGTTACAATTACGTTATCATACCAACTTTCCCACCAAATGCCATCGTTGGGGTGATTCCCTTTTGCCCATTTAAGCATAGATTTATCAAATTCGATATTAATTTTATTACACCAAATTGATAGTAATTTTTCAGGATTTTTTAAAAGCTCACTCGAGTCTATAATTATATATGGTTTATTTTTCTTTCTAAGAAACTTTATAATTTCATATTGTTGTGAGTAACCCAATTCTTCTACAGAGTTTAATTTATTTTTCCGCACAAAAGAGCTAATTACTTCTTTAGGATTTCTTAACAAAATACAATTTTTACAATTAGCAATCCAATCAATATTTCTTGAATCTAGAATATGATGTGCCATGTGTTTTTGATACCAGATTTTTTTATTCTGAGGTATTACATTTGTAAGATAATTAACAATTTCGTTATAGTTTGAATCATATGTATTAATTATATCTTTATACATAGGATGTTTTAGTTTTGTTTCTTTCAAATAATAAGCATAAAAGGGTTCATCAGTTACGAAGGTATCTTTTCTTGAAGACCACGACCTCATTAATGCTGTAGATATATTTCTAGGTCCTGACCAACATGCTATAATCATACTTCAATTATATTTTCGTGAATGTGTTTGTTGTAAAGCTTTCTGATATAATTGGTTAATGAATTAGAATTAGTCGACGATAAGTTCCTATCTTCAATTTTGGATACAGGAATTATCCCCGCGAATGTGCCCGTAACAAATGCTTCTTCACAATTTGAAATTTCATCAAACGTAAAGTCTTTCTGTAAACATGTTATATTATTTTTTTCACAAATATAGATAGTTTTACCTCTAGTGATTCCATTAAGGCAGTACTTCCCCTTTGATGTCCAAACTGAATTTTTTTTAATAAAAAATAAGTTTGTAGAATTGCAAGTACTAATATTGCCATGGAGATCATTCATTATTCCTTCATCATAACCTAATTCATTTGCCTCAATGCTCGCTAAAATACAATTCAATTTACTAAGCGTGTTAAAATGTGTACTTAAAATATTATCAGGGGGTCGAACTGTGGAAACTCTTCCAATATGAACTCCATTTACATAAGTCTTAGGGTCCGTTTTTTTGAATTCTGGTATTATCACTAAAGTGACCGGTCCTTTATTAGCGTTCGGGTTTTGATATGGAGTAACTTTTTCTCCCCTTGAAATGATTAGTCTAATATGTACATCATCTTTCATATTATTTTTTACTAATACTTTCGATATCTGATTCACAATTTCCTCTTTTGTAAAAGGTATATCTAGTGAAATTCCTTTTGCACTTTCAAATAATCTATTTAAGTGTTCATCAATGAAAACCAATTGATTTTTGTGAAGTCTAATTCCTTCCCAAACTCCATCTCCTAGAAGAAATCCACTATCAAAGACGGATATTTTTGCTTCGTTCCTGTGTAATAGTTTCCCATCAATATTGATAAATATATCAGCATTTTTACTATTTTTGATATATGAATGACTACTCATTTGTGGGCCCACAGGGACTTGAACCCCGAACCTGCGGATTATGAGTCCGTTGCTCTAACCAATTGAGCTATGGGCCCTTAAAAATTGTTGTTATATGAAATTTTTAAACCTAGCATAAATTGATTTTCAAAACCGTAGGATAGAATTGATATTTGAAAATTTTTATTTATATTATAATTGTAAATTAATTTACTATAAAATTCATTATTTTTTTTATCGTAGTTAAAGTCGTCTGGTATATTTTTTGCACCATAAGTATTAAACACGTTTAAATAATCAAGGTAGATAGAGAGATCTGATTTTTTCATTTTTAAATTATATGCGATTCTAAATAATTCCCTTCTATTATCCGATGGTTTAATATAGTAATTACCAATTGAAAATTTATCTAAAGTCCAACCCATTACATACTGATCATGCCAGTAATAGCTATCAATCCCGCTTGATTTGTTCATTATATGAGTTTTTCCAGATTGATTTTTTGTAGATAAATATTCAAAGAGAATTTTATGATTTTCATTTATTAGTTCCAAGCCCCAAAGACCATCAATTTTATTTTTGAATAACAATCCGCTTTCATCATCAAAATATCTAATATGATATATGTTGAAGTTTTCTTTAAACAAAAATAAATCTATACTTCCATTATGATTAGCAATCTTATGTCTATCATCAGTAGAATTTTTAATTCCACTTCTAATCAGAACAGTTCTTTGAAAAGCTTCGAAATTTTTAGGATAAGAAGTTTGGTTACCATTTTTTTCAACTGTACCTCCCCAAATTGCTCCATGATTAATTTTAAAAGAAAAAGTTGAATTTCGAATTTTTTTTTCGATAAAGAATGATTTTACATGTAAAAAAGGATTATCGATATATTTTGTTATAATGTTTCTCGTGTAAGAAACGTTCCACAAATATTGATCCTGAGATATCATTTCTGCATTATAAAAGTTATATCCAATCAAATAATTATGAAATTCGAATGAATTTGAAAAGTCAACTCCTAAAATAGGTGGAGAGTTTTTAGATATAAAAGGGTGACCGCTTGATAAATTGCTTATATATGATTTATTTGGGACATTAAACTTACCAAATTTAATATCGATTTTTCTAGACTTAGATTCATAAAAAGCATTATATATCTTAGGGTTACTATTTATTAAAAAACTGATTTCAAAAGAATTTTTTGATGTTTTATTTTCAAAACCTATGATATTTGAATATCTATTTTTTAATGAAACTACTCCTTCAGTGTTCATGTCATAATTATACATTTCATTATTATCTTGAAAGATTTGGCTTGTTATAAAGAATGTATTTTCTTGACTATAAACACTGCAAAATAAAAATATTAGTATAAATACCTTTGTATTTTTCATTTAAAATTTTATTAATTTATAATATGAATATTATCAAAAGATACGCATTTAAATTTCCTAATACACAACTAATTGATAACGGGGAAATCAATCTCGACTTTTTCTACAGATTTTTTCTAAAAAACAAATCTCTTTTAAAAAGAATTATTTTAAACAGCATAATACTATCATTTATTTTATTTTTATTTACTACCCCAAAATATAAATCAGGTTTCACAATCATGAATTCTTCCGACTCTGAAATGCCTACTACTTCATCAGGTGGATTAATTTCACAACTATATGGTGGGGAATCAACATTTAAATATTCAAATCTTATGAACTCTAAATCATTTCTTGCGTTAATAGTTAATAATGAATATATAATTAATTCAGAAAAAACAAATCTTATAGATTTTTTTGAATTATCAAAGTCATTGAATCCACTTAATTTATTTTATAAATGGACTTTAACTGAAAACGAATATCTAAAATATTTAGAATTTAAAGCTATGGATAAAATCATTGATGCTGCAACATTTTCAGATACAGACGACGGTTTATTTGTTTTTAGCATTGCTCTTAAAGAATCGAGCGCTTCATTTGAAATAGCTAATAAAATTATCAAAGAAATAAATCAATTTTCAATTAACAATATTCAAGAAAATGCATTCCAAAAAAGACTATACCTTGAAAAAAGAGTAGATAATATAAATATTGATATTCTTAAATCAGAAATTGAATTACAAGAATTTTTAAATATAAATAAAAATTTTAATGACTCACCAAAGCTTTTACTTGATTACAATCGATTAAAAATGAATTTAGATTTAAATTATCAGGTTAAATCAAAATTAATTGTAGAAATCGAGATTTTAAAAGCAAGTGAATTAAAAGATAATTCGCAATTAATTATTTTAGATGCACCAAATGAGAGTATTCTTAGATCAAACACATTGGTCCAATTAATGATTGAATATTTTTTCATTATTTCTCTTCTTTTTATTATAACTGGGTTCTGTTTAAATTCTTATTTAAGAAGATAATTTTTGAAATTTCCCAAAAATTTACTAAAAGCCTCAAGTTTATCGATAGTTTTTAAAACTGGTGCAACTCTCAATCTAATTTTATTCAATAGGATAATTAAAAATGTTATTGATCCAATTTATTTAAATGAGGTTGTTTTTTATATTTATCTTTCTCCAATAATTATTTTATTAAGTAATTTTGGTTTAAAGACTTTAATTGCTAAAAATCAACTTCCTCAAAATTCGCATAAATCAAATTTTAGTGACATTTATTTTTTTATAATTTCTTTCTTTTCTACGTTGTTTTATTCCGTAGGATATTATTTAATATTTTTAAAAGATTTTTTTGAAGTCATTTTTATATTGAAGTTTTTTTGTGCGAGTTTATTTATATCATTTTATCACTTGATAATTTCAATGTTAATGGGAAAAAAATTTTTTTTACCTGCGAACTTTTTTGGTGGGTTTCAATTAAATGGCTTTTTCTTTGGCATGCTTTTAAATATTATTTTATTTTGGTTATACAGTCAAAGCATTATAATTGATTTAGAATATTTTTTTAACTTAATCTTATTAATTTCTTTGACATGTTTATTAGTAATTATTATTTCAAACTTTAAGAATATTAATTTCAAAAATTACTCAAGAAAATTTTCTGACCTTCTTCCTAAATCTTTTTTTCTTTTTAGTAAAAATATATTCGAACAATCAGGGTCGTTAGATATAATTTTTATCAGATTTCTTTTTGATGAAAACTTAGTCTATATTTATGCTACTATGGCTTCTTTTGGTCGACTCATATTAACTCCATTAAATATTTTTTCTCCAGTTCTTATTCCTTTTGTTAATGAAAATCTGGCTAAAAAAGGTAAAAAAAACTTCATGTTTTTAAGGAACATATCAGCTATTAGTTTTTTATTATCTTTTATATTATTTATTATTATCGTATCATTTTTCAGCAAAATTTTATCATTTTATTCTATCAATTCTCAATTTGAATTAGCATTTAGCATAATTTTTCTCATTTCCCTTGGGAGTTTAATAAGAGTTTTTAAGGGCAATCCTGAGACAGTATTAATTCTTGCAGAAAAGGAAAAAGAAGTGTTCTTGATATCTTTATTTTCTATGCTAATTTATTTTCTATCATTAGGAATTCTTTCACCTTTGATTGGTTTAATAGGTATTTTATTATCTCGTATAATATATATTCTTTTTCAAGCTTTTTTATCTTTGTATTATTTGAAGATGACACTAAACCTTACAACAATCCCAAGTTTCAAATCCAATGAAATTTAAGTTTTATAAAATTTTTAATTATTTATTTTTCATTTGGTCCGTAGGACTAGAGCAGTTTTTTTTTACTCCTTATTTTGTGTACGTTACTTATCTTAAGAACAATAAGCTTAGATTTGCTATCCCTACTTTTTGCATTCTAGTCATATTGATATTAATGATAATTAATCTTGTCAATATCAAGGAGCCTATAAAACTATTTCAATTATTAAGAAACATTTATACTATATTAGGCGCTTTATTTATTTTCAATTACTTTTCATCATATGGTAAAAGTTTTAATAGCAAAAATAACTTTATTAAAACAATAACAATTTCATCTTTTATTATTGTATTGTGCGGTTTTTTACCACTTATTGGTGTCAATTTTCAATATAAATCAATTATGTATTCAATCTTTTCAACGTTTGATATCTCACTTTTAAACCAATATTTTACTAAAACATTTGCTGATGAAGGTGCTGGCGGATTCTTCGAGTCTTATGTTACAGATTTTGTTAGACCAAGAGGATTAATGTCTTTTCCAAATCAACTTGCACAAATTTGTTTATTGACATTTGGATCTTGTATTTATCTGTTTTTTAATGAAAAACAAGACTCATTGAATGTAAGAAATATTTTTTTTGTAATTGGAATGATTTTATCTATTATTGTTCTATTATCTACTTTAAGTCGTGGTTCATGGATAGCGCTTAGCATAAGTACAATTTTTATTATTTTCTTAGATATTATTTTCAGGAAAAAAATTTCTATTCTAAACACGATTTTTATTTTATTCTTATTAATAATTCTGCTAGCATTTAATGCTTTTGAGTTAGTTTTAAATCGTTTTGATAATGCTCATTCAGATGAAGGAAGAATGCTCAATTATCTAACATCAATTAAAATGTCTTTAAGTTCTTTTTATAGTTTTTTGATTGGACATGGTACGCAAATTACAATTTCTTCTGGTGCAGAAAATATTCACTTGGGATCTCATAGTGCCTATGTAGGTATTTTCTTTAAATACGGTATTTTCGCATTATTAGCTTACATTTCATTCCAAGTCTATCTTTTTTATAAAAATTTCCAAGCATTTTTATCTGAAAAAATTGATCAGAAACTTTTTTATTACTTTACTTACTTATTGATAGTTTTTGCAGTCACTCCAATTTTTTATGAAATTGACGTTGACATGGTTAATGTTCTATATTCTTTTGCTCTTTATGGGGTAATATATGACTACTCTAAATAAAAGAATTCAACTGATCTTTATTGCTTCTTATCCTAGAAGTGGCAGCACTATTTTGGATGTTCTCATAAGAAAAACTAAGGATTCAAATTTTATATCTATTGGTGAATTTTTTTATATCTTTGAAAAAGGATTTACAAATAATGAATTATGTGCAGATGGGTTAAAATTTTTAGATCACCCGTTCTGGAAAGAAATTTTTCTCAATCTAGATCATGAAAAAGCAGCAAAAGAGTTAGATTTTTTTAAAAATCCACTTTTTTTCCCAATATTTTTTTTCATAGGCAGCATCAACAAAACTATATTAATTAATTTTTTTCCTAATTTATTTCAAACATTCAATACAGCTTTAGAGAGAATACATAAAAACTCAGGAAAAAGAATAATAATTGATGCCTCTAAAGATCCTAGGCAGCTATTTATTTTAACTCTTTTGAGAAAAGTAGATATTGAAATTATACACTTGATAAGAGATTCTAGAGCTACTGCATTTTCATGGAAAAAGAAGAAGATTTACAAGGAGAATGTCTATTTTAAGAAAAAAAGCATTTTACGCTCAAGCCTAAGGTGGATGAATGATCACTTATGGTTGATACTTCTTGCAAAAATCAACTTTAAAATACCATACAAGCGATTATTTTATGAGGATCTTGATAAAATTCATAATTTTACTTTTTTTGAAAAAAAATATTATGTTGATTTAAAAAAAGAATTTACAAAGTTTAATATTGAAATTGGCGGTAATGTGAATAAATTTTTAAGCTTCAAATCAATAAATATAGACAATGAATGGAAAATAATAATGAAAAAAATTGATTTCACTTTGGCAACTTTTTTAACCTGGCCTTTTATTATTTATTTTAACTATAAAATTAAAAAATGAAAAAATACAAGCTTATAGATCAATACGTTTGGGATATTTCAAACGATGAAATTAATCAATCGGTTTTAGATGCAATCAGTGATAATAAAAAAATAGTAATTAGCAATGTAAACGCTAATGCCTATTACATAAGTAGAGATAATAGTGATTTTTATGAATTTCAAAAAAAAGCTGATATCATAATTTGCGATAGTAAGTGGGTACAAATTGCACTTAAATATCTTTATGGAGTTTGGGTGAATCATTTGTCGTACTATTTATGGATTCCACAATTATATGCCTTTTGTAATGAAAAAAAATTAAAAGTTTTTTTGCTTGGAACAAATGACAAGAATTTACAAAAGGCAATAAAAAATTTTAGGGTTAAATACCCAGACATAATTTTTGAATCAAGAAATGGTTTTTTTAACAAGGACAATCATGAAAATGAAGAGGTTATTAATAAAATTAATTCATTTAGACCTCACCTTTTAATGGTAGGAATGGGTATGCCTGTCCAAGAAAAATGGATAGCAGATAATATGTCAAAAATTCATGCAAATGTTTTCACAAACGGGGGAGCTTTCATTGATGTTTTTAGCGGTGAAAAAGTTATACCAAAATGGATAACATCTATGGGGGTTGAATGGTTATATAGATTAATCAAAGAACCAAGAAGAATGTGGAAAAGATATTTGTTTGGCAATACATATTTTTTGTTCAAATTTTTAACACAAAAGAGATGAATCACAATGGAAAATAAAATCGGAATTATTGGTCAGGGTTATGTAGGTAGTGCTATTAAAAATGGTTTTGAAGATAAGTTTACGGTAAATACTTTCGATAAGTTTTTAGATCAAAAATCAACCTGTAGTTCATTAAAAAGTCTTATAGATAATTCAGACTTAATTTTTATTTGTCTTCCAACACCCATGAATGAAGATGGTTCCTGTCATCTTAATATTTTGATAGAAGTTTTATCAGAAATTAATAAGTTGAAATTTATTGATAAAAAAATTTTCGTGATAAAATCGACAGTGCCTCCTGGTACAACAGATGATTTTATCCATAAATACCCGAATTTAAATATTGTTTATAGCCCTGAATTTTTAAGAGAAGCTAATTTTATGGAAGATTTTAAAAAACAAAAATTTATTATTTTAGGTGGTAAAAATGATAACTTACATACCGTAGAGGAAATTTATTCTACAGTGTTTGCTAACGTAGAAATAATAAAAACTAACGCAAAAACAGCTGAAATGACTAAAAATATGATTAATACCTTTTTAGCCACTAAAGTATCCTTTGCAAATGAAATGAAACTAATTTGTGATAAAATTAATTTAGATTACAATGATGTTATCTCGATTGCTCTAAAAGATGTGAGATTGGGTGCGACACATTGGAGTGTTCCTGGGCCTGATTTAAAACTTGGCTTTGGCGGTAGTTGCTTTCCAAAAGATATTAATTCATTAAACTTTTTTTCTAAAAATTTACATTTACAGTGTAATGTTTTAGAGGCTGCTATTAAAACAAATAATCAAGTTAGGCCTGAAAAAGATTGGAAACAATTAAAGGGAAGAGCTGTAGTAGATGAATAATAAATTTTTCTATCTTTTTTTTAAACGAGTTTTTGATATAATTTTTTCATTAATTATTTTAATAATTTTATTAATTCCGTTTTTTGTGATAGCGATTATGATAAAAGTTTCGTCGAAAGGACCTATTTTTTATAATTGGAATGTTGTTGGTAAAGATGGAGTATTTTTTAATAGTTTTAAATTTAGAACAATGGTAATTAATGCAGATGAACTAAAAGAAATATTGCTAGAAAAAAATGAAATGTCAGGTCCTTTTTTTAAAATGAAAAATGACCCAAGAATAACTAGCGTTGGAAGTTATCTAAGAAAATATAGTTTTGATGAGTTGCCTCAATTTATATCGGTTTTACAAGGTAAAATGAGCGTTGTCGGACCAAGACCTCCTTTGCAGTCTGAATACAAAAACTTTTCAAACTTTCAAAAAAAGAAGCTTGCTGTCAAACCTGGTATAACTTGTTTATGGCAAGTAGATGGTAGGAATAATATAAATAATGCAGATGAATGGATAGAAAAAGATCTAGAATATATATCGAAAAGAAGTTTTATCTTTGATATGAGTATAATTTTTAAAACAATAATTGCTGTGTTTAGGGGGACGGGAAAGTGAAAGCTTTAGTAATAGGTGGTGCTGGATTTATAGGTTCACATACTGTGGACAGATTAATTGAAAAAGGTTTTGAAGTTAGAATTTTAGATAAATTACAAAAGCCAGTACATACTAAAGGAGTTCCAAAATATATTAATCCAAAAGCAGAGCTAATTATTGGAGATATATGTGATTATAATATTCTCGAATCATCACTAAATGATATTGATGTAGTATTTAACTTTGCTGCATATCAGGACTACTTACCCTACTTTTCCACCTTCTTCAAAACGAATTGCGCTGGGAATGCATTGATATATGAAATTGCAGTAAAAAATAAATTGAAGATTAAAAAAATTATTGTTGCATCTAGCCAATTTGTTAATGGTGAGGGAATTTATAAAGATAAAGATGGTAATTTATTTTTTCCGAACATGAGAGATGAGAAAAATTTGAAGAAGGGAGTGTGGTCACATTTAGATTCAAATGGTAATAAATTGCATTGGTGTAAGACAAGTGAAAGTTATTCTAATCCTCCAAATCAATATGCAATATCCAAATATGCTCAAGAGATGATGTCTTTAAATTTTGGCAAAAGATATGATATTCCAACTACAACTCTAAGATATTCTATTGTTCAGGGAGAAAGGCAATCATTTTATAATACATACAGCGGTGCTTTAAGAATTTTTTCTATGTATTATAATTTTAATAAGGCCCCTATAATTTATGAAGATGGTAATATGATTAGAGATTTTGTTAACATTCATGATGTTGTAGACGCAAACATGTTAGTGCTAGAAGATCCTAATTCAGATTACAATACATATAATATTGGCGGTGGTAAAGCCATTACTATTAAAGAATTTTGCAAGATTGTAGCTAAGGTATTTAAAAAAGAAAGCATACCATTTAATATCCCAAACCTATATAGATTTGGAGATACTAGACATGCATTTTCTGATATTTCAAAAATTCAAAAACTGGGTTGGGAACCTAAAAGAACTACAGAATATAGTGTTCAATCTTATTATGACTATATGATGAATTCAGATATTGATGAAACTATTTTAGAGGAGTCAATTAAGACAATGAAAAAATTAAATGTAGTTAGAGAAGCTAAATGATTATTTCAAAAACACCATTAAGAATATCATTTGCAGGTGGAGGATCAGATCTACCAAGTTACTATGAGAAAGAGCCGGGAAAAGTTCTATCAACTTCAATAAATAAGTATGTATATGTTATAATTAAGAAAAGATTTGATAATATGATATATATTAATTACTCAAAAAAAGAAATTGTAAGTAATATTAATAATATAGAACACGATTTAGTTCGAGAATCAATGAGAAAAACTGGTATAAAAAATGGGGTAGAAATTACTACATTATCAGATATACCATCTTCAGGATCTGGTTTAGGCTCTTCAAGTGCAATTACTGTAGGTTTGCTAAACGCGATGTACAATTATCAAAATGTTATAAAATCGCAGCAAGAGTTGGCTGAAGAGGCTTGCCATATAGAGATTGATATTTGTAAAAACCCAATTGGTAAGCAAGATCAATATGGTTGCGCGTTAGGTGGAGTAAAAAAAATTAAATTTAATACTGATGGAAAGGTAGAATTCGAAAAAATGAATTCCAACTTTCTAACATTAGATAAAAATTTATATCTATGCTATACTGATATTACAAGAAGTGCAAACACCATTCTATCCAAGCAATCAAAATCAAGTAAAAAAAATAAATTAAAAAATTCGATGCTTGTAAATAGCGTTGATAAATTTCAAGAGATACTTTTATCTGGTTCTTTTGATAGGGTAGGAAATTTTTTAGATGAAATGTGGAAAATAAAAAAAGAAATGGTTGATGGTATTTCAAATGATAGAATTGAAAAATTATATACAAAAGGAATTAATGCAGGTGCTCTCGGAGGAAAAGTTTTAGGCGCAGGAGGCGGAGGATTCATTCTATTTTATGTTCCAAGAAATAACCAAGAAGCCTTTGAAGACAAAATGATTAAAAATACTTTTTTAGACTTTAATTTTGAAACTCATGGCTCAAAAATAATCTTTGTGGAGGGATAATGGATAAAATATTTAAAGAATTTATAAATCAATATATTGATGCAATAAATAATGATATTGATATAGACTTATTGTCGCAGTCGGCCGACTTAATTAAAGAAACTAAAAAAAAGGGTGGTAAAATTATTTTAGCTGGTAATGGAGGAAGTGCAGCAATGGCAAGTCATGTTGCAGTAGATTTTACTAAAAATGCTTCAATTAGAGCAATTAATTTCAACGAATCTGATTTAATTACTTGTTTTGCCAATGATTATGGATATGAAAATTGGGTCAAACAAGCTCTAAACTTTTATGCAGATGAAAATGATTTAGTAATACTTATAAGCTCAAGTGGAAATTCAATGAATATGGTTAATGCTGCTAATTATTGTAAAAAAGTTAATATGGATTCTATTACATTGACTGGTTTTTCTAAAAATAATAAGCTAAGGAATTTGGGTAAAATAAATTTTTGGGTTGATTCACTTGAATATAATATAGTTGAAATGACCCATCATATCATTTTACTTCTATTAGTAGATGGATTTATAAATGAATCTTAATAACGGTATTCGTCCTTTTTAAAAGGACCGTTAACGTTTACACCAATATAGCTTGCTTGGCTTTGAGTTAATTTTGTTAAGTCAGCATCAAGATGTTTCAAATGAATTCTGGCAACTTCTTCATCGAGCTTTCTTGGTAAATCATATATTCCAGTCTTGGGTTTATTCTTAGATAAGAATATTTGTGCCAAAACCTGATTCGAAAATGAGGTCGACATTACAAAACTGGCGTGTCCAGTTGCACACCCTAAATTAACTAGTCTTCCTTCTGCAAGGATAAAGATTTGTTTACCATTTTTGAAGGTATATCTGTCAAGCTGAGGTTTGATTTGCTCTTTTTTTGCATTTGATTTGTTAAGAGCATCAACTTGAATTTCATTATCGAAATGCCCAATATTGCAAACTATAGCTTGATCTTTCATTCTTCCCATATGTTGAAGAGTGATAATGTCTTTATTTCCAGTTGTGGTTACAAAAATATTTCCTCTTTCCAAAACATCTTCCAATCTTCTTACTTCAAATCCTTCCATAGCAGCTTGAAGGGCACAAATTGGATCAATTTCTGTTACAATGACCTTACAACCATAAGATTTCATCGATTGAGCTGAACCCTTACCCACATCACCATATCCACAAATAACAACCGTTTTACCAGCTAGCATTATTTCAGTAGATCGCTTAATCCCATCCGCTAATGATTCTCTACAACCATAAAGGTTATCAAATTTGGATTTCGTAGCAGAATCATTGACATTAAATGCCGGAAAGAGTAAAGAGTCATTTTCAACCATTTGTTTTAATCTTGCAACCCCCGTTGTAGTCTCTTCTGAAACTCCGATAATTTCAGGTACAATCGAATGCCAATGGTTTGGATTTTTTTTGTGGATTTTTCTTAAAAGTTTTTCAATTACTATCTCTTCTTCAATTGTAGCAGTTATTTTTGGAAGTTTTTTGTTTTGGTTATAAAAATTTTCAAGTTCAAATCCTTTATGAATAAGTAGGGTTGCGTCGCCACCATCATCCACAATGAGATTTGGCCCTTCATTTCCATTAAAGGTTAAAGCTTGAAGAGTACAATCCCAATATTCTTCTAAAGTTTCACCCTTCCAAGCAAACACAGGAGTTTTTGTTGCAGCAATAGCAGCAGCAGCTTCATCCTGAGTAGAAAAAATGTTGCAACTTGCCCATCGAACATCTGCACCCAAATCTTTTAAAGTCTCAATTAAAACCGCTGTTTCAATAGTCATATGCAAAGAACCTGTTAGTCTTAGGCCTTTTAAAGGTTTATTTTCTGAATATTTTTTTCTTAAGGACATTAAACCTGGCATTTCTTTTTCTGAAATCTCAATTTTGTCTCTTCCAAGCTTAGCAAGACTAATATCTTTAACTAAAAAAGGTAAAATTTCAACTATGTTATTTTTTTTATAAGATTTTTTTGAATTTGAACTATCCATTTTCTGATTTTGAATACTGTTGAGCATAATTGAATCTCCTTGTTGAGAGGTCATTTTAGTAATAAATCAGTATTTTCCCAACTAAAAATATCTCTACCAAAATGACCATAAGCTGCAGTTTCTTGGTAAATTGGTTTCTTTAAATCTAGATAACTAATTAATGCTTTTGGCCTAAAATCAAATTTTTCTGAAATTAAAGAAACTATTTCTTTTTCAGGGATTTTATTAGTTCCGAACGTATCAATCGTTATAGAAGTTGGTTCTGCAATCCCAATAGCATAAGACACTTGAATTTCACAATAATCAGCTAATTTTGACGAAACAACATTCTTGGCTACATATCTTGCAGCGTATGCGGCTGATCGATCGACCTTCGATGGATCTTTCCCTGAGAAGGCTCCACCACCATGCCTAGCCATTCCACCATATGTATCAACAATAATTTTTCTTCCCGTAAGACCACAATCGCCGACTGGTCCTCCAATAATAAATTTTCCAGTTGGATTTATTAATATTTTTGTTTCTTCTGTGATCCAATGATTTGGTATCACAGGGAGTATTATATGATTATAGATTTTTTCTTTTATTTCTTGGTATGAAATATCTTCATCATGTTGGGACGAAAGCACAATGGCAGATATTCGTTTAATTTCTTTTCTGTTATCTTCGTAAACTACGCTTACTTGGCTTTTTGCATCTGGTCTCAACCATTCCAGTTTTCTTGATTTTCTTAACTCTGATTGTTTTTTAACTAGTTTATGAGCTAAATCAATCGGAGCTGGCATTAAGTTTTCTGTTTCGTTGCAAGCGAATCCAAACATAAGTCCTTGATCTCCTGCTCCTTGACTTAAGTCTTCACCTTCACCTTCATTTACTCCTTGAGCTATATCCGGGGATTGTTTTGATATGTGATTGATAAATTGGCAAGTATTTCCATTAAAACCCAACTTATCATCATTATAGCCAATGTTATTAATTACATTTCTAACAACCGGTTCAAGTTCTGGATTGGCTTCCGAAGTAATTTCTCCAGCAATGATGACTAAGTTATTTTTTATCATTGTTTCGCATGCTACTCGACTATTGGGATCTTCTTTTAGATATGCATCAAGTATTGCATCAGATATTTGATCGCAAACTTTATCCGGATGTCCTTCCGAAACAGATTCAGATGTAAAAGTGTAATTATTCATTTTTTAACATTACACCACTGATGCAGTTCATAGTTTACAGTTATTTCTTCGTGAACAGGAATTATTTTAATTGTTTTTAGCTTAATAAGATCTCCATCATAGTAGGCTTCACAATTCGGGTTATTAGAATGATTAAAAAATCCTCCTAGTGGAGTTCTGATATACCCATGCATGAATCGATTATCTTCAATATGAGTTATACCTAATACAATATCTTTAGGAATTTCTTCAGAAGCAAAAAGACCCAATCCATGAATAGAAGATTTTTTGATTGTTAAACATTTAGGAAGCGGTTCAAAAATTTTTAATTTTTTACTGAAATTGTTCATTCTCGATTTAGAAAATAATAAATGTTTTTTTTATTCGCTAATTAGAATATATTCACACGCAATGTCTGTAGGAAAAAAGTCTTAAATATGACTCAAATTAGTCAAATAATTTTACTTCAAGAAATTGATAATAAATTATTTGAACTCAACAAATTGCTCGGAGGCCTTCCTTCCAAAGTTCAAGAATTAGAAAATCAAGAGAAAAGCTTTAAAGATTCTTTAGGCCAAAACGAAATAGATTTAAAATCAACAATAATCAATATTGAAAAATTAGAAACTATTATTGCTTCAGCTAATCAAAAAATTAATCTACTCAAAGATAAGTTGATTGATGGTTCAATTTCTAATAATCGAGAATACGATGCGATGATGGAAACTATAGATTTTGAAAAGAATCAATTATCATCTAATGAAAGTGAAATTATTCTTCTTATGGATAAGAAAGAATCTTTGACAAAAGAAATTGAAGAGCAAAAATCTTCGTTAGAATCTATTATTGAAGAGCTGAATTCTAAAAAAGAGTCTCTAAATAAAAAAATGGAAGAAGTTGCTGATGAAAAAAATGCTCTTGATGCTGAAAGAGATCAAATTATTCTAAAGATTGATTCTTCTACGTTAGAGCAATATTCTAAAATCTATGCCGCACGAGATGG
>Ga0255770_10000836_pt1 | contig 28815 bp, 26 predicted proteins | sample 071ome_22_FD_179968 | JGI IMG/M metagenome (GOLD analysis project Ga0255770, IMG submission 179968) | Coastal salt marsh microbial communities from the Groves Creek Marsh, Skidaway Island, Georgia - 071404AT metaG (version 2) | ecosystem: Environmental > Aquatic > Marine > Intertidal zone >...
GAGGTTACTTCACCTTCACCTTGGTTAGTTATGACTTTTTGATGATCTCTAATAACACCCTTGTCATTAAGAATTAAACCAGAAACTGTATATTTTATTCCAGCCGATTTAAGACTTTCTAGAGCCTCTTTGCCTATAAATTTTCTATCTTTATCATTGAGATCAACCGTCCAACTCAAATTACATTCCAGAGGTGAAACAGAGTCATCCATCTCTGAGCCATATAAACTCATTCCAGCCTCAAGTCTGAGAGTATCTCTAGCGCCAAGTCCACAAGGTTTTACTCCTGTATCTATAAGCATCTTCCAAGTAAATTCAGCAGATTTCTCAGGAAGAATAATTTCAAACCCATCCTCTCCCGTATATCCGGTTCTAGCTATAAATAACGATCCAATTGATACAGCATGAAAAGGCTTTAAATCTCTACAAATCTCCTCAGTCCCTGGAATTGCTTGAAAAGTTTTAGAAATAGCATTTGGTCCTTGAACGGCAATCATTGCGAGGTCTGACCTATGATTAATTGAAACATCAAATTCTTCGCTTTGTTTTAATATCCAATCTAAATCTTTTTCAGTGGTCCCCGCATTAACAACTAAACGATAGAAGTCATCATCTAAATAATATGTAATGAGATCATCAATTACACCACCACTCTCGTTAAGCATGCAGCTGTATAAAGCCTGACCTTTAGAAGTTAATTTTTTGACATCATTTGCAATTAAGAACCTAAGAAAATCCTGAGAAGAATTACCCTTGATGTCAACAACACACATATGGGAGACATCGAACATGCCTGCATCATTTCGCACACAATGGTGCTCATCAATTTGTGAGCCATAATTTAGTGGCATTTCCCAACCACCAAAATCGACCATTTTCCCACCAAGTTCAATATGTTGTGAGTTAAGAAAGGTCTTATTCATTATTTTTAGGTTTTATTTATTTTGAAATCATCAATATAGTAATTATTAAAAGTAGAAAAGTTAAACCTAGAGTGCCAAAAAGTTTAAAGTTTACCCATGCATCTTCAGTTTGTTGGGCAATAAAACACGCATCAGCAAAAGGGGATATAGAGCAATTAACCTCCTGAAGTTCTATTTCTCCAGAAATATTTGCAGTACTTAAAAAAAAATCTCTAGCTACTAATGCTGAATTGACATAAACTGCATTAATTGAAGCGATAACTAAAAAACCAACCCCCCACAGCCAAGTAACGTTTTTCCAAATATTTTTTGGGAGATTTATCTCTTTCCCTAGCATTCTCTGAAGTAGAGTCTTTTCCCCAATGAAAATCGATCCTATTATGACTAACGCAAAAATTATATAAAGGACACTCACCTTCCACATTATGAATGCGGGATCATTAAACGCCAGTGTTATACCACCAAAAATAACTAGAAGTATAAAGGTAATTAAATGAGATTTCTCATATTTACCTGTTGAGATTTTGGTGAATAGAATTTGTACTGCAGTTGCAGCAATCATGGAATAGATAGCCGGATAAATACCATAGTTCTTGTAAACAATAAAAAAAAGGACAATGGGCAAAAAATCAATAATAAATTTAAGCATTTTTTGAATGATCTAAACTACAGAAGTATTTATTGTTGACCTTGATTGCAGAAGCTAAAGGGACATGGGTTTTGCAAAAACTACAAGGAATAATTTTTTTATTTAATCCCACTTCATCTTTATTTATTAATCTTGACTTAACAGCTGAATACGCTTTAAAAGCGACCCAAATTAGTATAGCTATAATTAGTACTTTAGTAATTCCCATCTTCTTCTATAAATAAGAGTTATTAAGAATTTTACCAACCTATCGTATATAATTCTTTGAGTTTAAAAAAAGCACTCACAAGCCCGGGTGGTGAAATTGGTAGACACACAGGACTTAAAATCCTGCGGAGGTTAAACTCCGTGCCGGTTCGATTCCGGCTCCGGGCACCATTAGTTTACCCTAGTCCTAATTATTATTGCTACAGCCATGATTCAATTTTTAATTGGCCATTGAAGATTTGTCCTGATTATCTTCTTAGGTTAACTTAAAAGATAATAATCACAAATCAATGTTGGTGCTATAAGAACAATGATCTTACTTATTAAAAAATCTCAAAATTAAACTGCAAAATTGAATAGGTATTATTTATTCTTTAAAGCTTCTAAGATTTATACGCTTGTTTTCAAACACAAAAATTGCTGCTGTGAAAGAGGGTATAAATAAGATTAAATGAAGTGCAATACCTGCGACTAAAGCTTCTTCTTGTGGCACCTCAAACAAACCTAATGCAAAAACAACACCGGCTTGATAAACCCCTACACCTCCAGGTACTAATGGTAAAGACATTGCAATTGATGAAATAACAAAAACAGAAAAAATCGCTTCTATAGGTAAATTAAAGTCTGTTGCATAATTTAAGAATAGGTATACCGTTAAAAAGAAACTTAACCAGACAATAAGAGTGTACAAAATTGAAAAGATTATTTTAAATATATTAATTTGACTAGACAATCCATCTTTAACTTCTATCAAAAATTTAGCTAAAGAATTAGTAAAAAACCTATTAATAAAATTATTTATAGCTTGGTTTTTAATTAAAGAGAACAAAAAAAATAAAATCATAACAATAGAGGATAGATACCAATACAAATTTAGACTGGAAAATAAATCAAATACTACATAGGTAGCCAATATCGCCAAGAATATAATGTCCAACAATCTCTCAAAAATTAATAGGTGTGTACCATGACTTACTCGAAATTTATAAACTTTTCTAAGGTAGGCAATTTTTGATATTTCCCCAAGCTTCGCAGGCAAGATAAAGTTTAAAAGTCCAGATATTACAATCGATTCAAATGATGCTAATAATCCGCACCTGAAATTACTAAGATACCTCCATCTAAATCCCAATAGTAAATCACTTAAAAGTACACTCGCCATCGAGATAGTAACCCCTACTAACGAAAAAGACATAAAAGAATCACTCAACTTGCCAGTGTCAATACCACTAAAAAGGTAATAAAAGGTTAAAAAAATTATTAAGTATCTAGCTATAAATAACATTCAATCTGGGGCTTTAGGATTATATTTTTTATATAAATCGGCAAGGACCTTTGAGGACATAATCACCATGAATGGTTCAAGAGGGAGTCGATACCTAATTGAAGCTATAAAAACCAAATGTACTCCTGTCAATAAAAACATGAAAAGAAGCATGGGAGAGTATGCCCATAAATAGTGCCTAAGTGTATACAAAGAAATTAAGAATAAGACCAATACAGTCCCGTAACTCAAAATAGATAATAAATTGTAATACCAGACATTATATTTTTCAGCATAAAAAACAGGACTGTATAAACGCTTTAACTTTTTAAATTCCAAAATAATCCAGTCTGATGGGTTATTTTTTATCCATTCAATACCCTCCTGAAACATTTCCTTATCTCTTTCTGTCAAATCTTTGATCTTCTCAAATCTATTTAAATCCTCATATGAAATATCTATACCGCCAATACCACCGCCACTCATATTATTCGGATTATTGCCACTAAAAAAAACTTTGCCAGATTCACCTACACTTGTTGCAACAAATTCACCGAATACCTGGTAATTTCTTATCCACCATGGACTCATGACTAAAACAAAGCAAATAGAACCTAAAAATATAGTTTTAAAAATAAATATACTTTTAAAATTTTTCTTTAACATTAATACTATTGCCAAAACAACAAAAAAGAAAAACATAGGCAAATTTACAAATCTAATCAGTCCATCTAAAGCAAAAAATATCGAAAATAAAGCAAAATGAAAAATATTTTTGGATTTGTAAAACTTAATGAAAAAATAGAATGCCAAATATAACAATAAAATGTATATAGTCTCAGTTAATATTGCGATTGAATAGAAATTAAAAAAAGGATAAAAAGCAGCTGCTAATGCCGCAACATTCGCTGCGTGAATATCATTAAATATCAATAGAGAAATTCGATAAAAAATATAAACAGAGATGCTTGCAATAAGAATATTCCCAAATGCGAGACCCTGAATACCAAAATACTGAACTAAAGGATAGAATATGGCATAAAAATAAGGTGCACCAGGCGCATCTTGTATGTGTGCATCTGGATAAGTAAAATTATTGTTATAAATTTCTTCGGCTGTAAATATATAAAAATTACTATCTGGGAAAACCTCAACACCCATAACATAGAGTATTAAGACTTTTAATAATAATGACAGAAGAACAATCCCAAGAATTAAGTTTTCCTTGGATAGCATTATTTATTTTTTAGGAATATTGGCAATATCAATACTGATTGCTTGCAATAAGAACTGTATACCAAGAATTATAGATAATACTGACAACATAATTGTACCTGTCGGATTATCAACACCATATTCAACTGCTACATACCAGCGATAAAAGCCGAAGACAGCACCAAACATTAGCATCGGTAAACCAAATAAGATATAAACAGATGCCATATTAAAGTCATATAGAAAATATCTATAAAAAATTCTCTTAATTAATCCATTGAACAATTTATAAGGAAACTCGAACAAAGTTCTAATCACACTAAGAGAGCTAGTTTCATTGCCATAAATTGCAGGTATTGAAACATCTTTAACTACATATCCTTGAATATTTAGATTAATCAACATATCTGATTCAAAGAAATAGCGTTTAGCCAGACTATTTAAATTTAGCTGATGTAATACTTTACTTGAGATAGCGGTATAGCCATTGGTTGGGTCCATAATATTCCAATATCCACTACTGGCTTTTACCATGAATGACAAAGCACTGTTGCCAAACAATCTTATTTTTGGCATGCTTCTCAAAGCAGAGAGATTAAGAAACCTATTTCCCTTCGTATAATCTGCTTCATCTTTCACCAATGGCTCAAGCAATTTAGACATATAATTTATATCCATCTGTCCATCACCATCAATTTTCACGACGTAGTCAGCGTTTAGATTTATAGCTTTTTTATAACCACTTACCACTGCCCCGCCAACACCAAGATTAGACTCATGTCTTATAATAAAAATCTTTTCAGATTCATTCAAAACTTTATAACTCTTTTCTGGGCAACTATCATCTACGATAATAATAAAGTCTACAAAATCTGGAATAGATTGCGCCACATACTTAAGATGTTTAGAAACTTTATAACTCGGAATAACAACTGCAACTGTATGATTTTCAAACATAATTTAAGAGTTTAGTCAAACTAACTCAATCCTTTCTATATCTCTTTTTACCATCATTGAGCATAATTCCTTTAGGCTTGTTCTAGATTTCCAGTCAAGTTTAGACTTCGCCAGAGCTGGATCTCCAATTAACAAATCAACTTCTGCAGGGCGATAAAATTTTGGGTTAATTCTCACTACTACATCGCCAGTGCTGTCATCTAAGCCCTGCTCTTCTAGGCCTTTACCCTGCCATTTAATATTGATGCCAATTTCAGCAAACGCCAATTCAACAAAATCCCTCACACTGTGTGTTTCTCCAGAGGCAAGGACATAATCAACTGCTTCAGATTGCTGAAGCATTAAGTACATACCCTCGACATAATCTTGAGCATAGCCCCAATCTCTTTTTGCATCTATATTTCCTAGTTCTAAAACCTCTGAATTATTTTGTTTATACCTAGCAACAGCATTAGTTATTTTCCTAGTAACAAACTCTAAACCTCTTAGAGGACTTTCATGATTAAAAAGAATGCCAGAACATGCAAATATCCCATAAGACTCTCTGTAATTAACCGTCATCCAATGAGCGAATAATTTGGAGACTGCATAGGGACTTCTGGGATAAAACGGCGTTTTTTCATTCTGAGGCACTTCTGTTACCTTCCCATATAACTCACTAGTTGAAGCTTGATAAAATTTTATTTTAGGATTTATAGTTCTTATAGCCTCTAATAAATTCAAACAACCTAAACCGGTAATTTGAGAAGTAGTAATTGGCTGTTCAAAAGATACTGCCACAAAACTTTGTGCAGCAAGATTATAAACTTCATCTGGCATAATGCTACTAATCATTCGCATACTAGCTCCTTCGTCAGTGAGATCATACTCAATAAGCTTAAGATTCGTATGATGCGTCACGCCAAGCTCATCAAGCCTCCAGAAATTAACCGAGCTGGTTCTTCTATAGGTACCAAATACTTGGTAACCTTTTTTAAGTAAAAGCTTAGTTAAGTATGCGCCATCTTGTCCGGTAATGCCAGTAATAATAGCTTTTTTCATTGTATTTCCTGTTTTGATATTTCTATTAACTCTTTAATTTTCAAACTATAAGAATTTCTTTTAATATAGTTATATGCCTTATTGGTCATATCTACATAGTTTAATTTCTTAGATAGATACATTTCATAATATGATCTAAATTCTTTCGCATTAGCATAGACAATAATGCCATTCTCTTTTGCCTCGTCGACTGAATCAAATACTCCATTAATTGACATTGGTGTACAAAATACCAGCCTTTTAAGTGCAATAGAATCAAGCAGTTTTGTCTTCACGCCAGTACCAGACTTCATCGGAACTACGTGGACTGCACTTCGACTCATGACCTGGTTAACATCATTTACAAACCCAGTATAAATTGTATTCTTGCAAATTCTTTTTTGAAAAATTTTGCTGGGAGAATGCCCAACAATTTTTAGATTTATGTTTGGATAGTCAGTTATTAAATCTAAAAAAATGTCGTGATAAAAACTCTCAACTGCAGTCATATTTGGCTCAAATTTCATTCCACCACGAAAAAGTATTTCTTTCTTATTGATATTTTTTAATGGATATTTGTTAGTTGTAATTAAATTTGCAGGAATTTTGAAAAAAAAGGAATTCAATAAATTATCTTTTTTAATGTCATTTTTAGATACATAAATTTTTTTTATTTTTTCAATTCTTTTATTGTAAAAAATGGTCAACAAATAATTAGCAAATGAGTATATTTTTCTTAAATAATTTTTTTCATTTATAAATCCCGACTTCATTAACTCTTTCATAGAGTCTGGCATCATGAATATTTCATTTTTCAGGCCGCTTGAATATTGAGTTAGCGGATAAAAATCATAAAAGATTAAATCAAAATCAGACTTTTTGATATTATCAAAAATTTTTCTATCGAAGTACATACCAAAATAAAGTGGACGAAATAATAATAGACTTCTAAATTTATTTAGAAATGAATTTTCTTTTTTGTAAAAAATCACCCTTACATCTGGTAATTTCTTTTTAACAGATCTGTCATCCATGGGAACAATTAATGTGATTTCATAACCCTGTTCTAAGAACTCATTTAATAAATTAAGATTAATCTTCTTAATACCGTCATCAATCTTTGTGAGATTTGATGAGCAAAAATACAAAATACGCCTAACTTTCATAAATTGACATCAAATTATTAATGTAGCTTTCCTTTGAAAATCTTTTAGAGTAAATTAAAGAGTTTTTTGAGAAAAACTCATAATTTTCTACAATTGCATTGATTGCATTGGCATAATCACTTATGTCTTGACATATAAAGCCATTGTACCCATCAACGACAGCAGAAGATGAAGCCTCGGTTAAGCTACAAACTAAGGGTATTCCGTATTTCTGACACTCAACAGTAACAAGACTAGATGCTTCAGAAAATGAGGTTTGGAGTAATATGTCAAAACCTTGGTAGATATTATCTTGACCATGTAGTATCCCATGGTGAATAAAATTTCTATTTTTTTTAATTAAACTAAAAACCTCCTCTCTATATTCATCAGTTTCTTCAGCAATATTTAGAGTATGGTCCCCAAAGATATGCAGTTCAAACTGATTATTGTCCAATAGACTCATTATTTCGAAGGCAAGCTTGTGATTTTTTACTGGACTAAACCTACCAACTATGCCAACCTTAATCTTTTTTTTGTTAATTATATGTGTGGCTTTAGAATTAGTTTCATCCACAATCATTGGTAATAAATTAAGATTCCTCACAAGATCAATTAATCGGAAATAATGAACATATGTAGAACATATCACTCTGGGATTTAATAATTTTAATAATATCTTATTTATGAAAAAATGCACATCCCACTTACCATGAGACGTAAAGACAATTTTGACATTAGTAATTAGTTTCAATATGAGAATTGTGGGAGTTAAATAGTGGTCGCTATAATGCAAGACATCTATTTTTTCTTTTCTGATCACTGAAAGAGTATTGCTCAGCAATGACAAAGAAAGCCATGGAAAAGGGCCAAAATTACGCATAAAGCCAAAAGAAAATTGTTTGACTTTTTTATCTATTAATTTTACGAATACGCTGCTTTTATTTGGTGTAATCATGACGACATTGTTATTAATACAAATGTCATTGATGATATTCACAAAATATTTTTCACCGCCACCAATATCACTTAAAAAGTGCACGTATAGTATATTCATTAATCTTGAAAACCTGGAAAAAATGACAACAATGTTAAATTGTCTAAGTAGAGTTTAATATTGTTAAGATTATTTACCAACATCAATTATGTTTATAAGTTCACATTTAAAAGATTTATTTAATCTATAACCTTAGATAAAATATACTCTCCAACATTTAATTGGGGCTTATTGTCACCTAAGATTGATTTGTTTAATTCTATACAGGCACTAGAAACCTTTATTTCGTTTCTATATAAATCTTTAGTCTCAATTTTTACCCCTTTATGAATAATAAAATCAAGTATGGATCTCACGGATATACCAAGGCCTGATGCAATATTCACTACTGGTAAATTTTTTTCTTCTAAAATTTTAACGTACATTCTAACAACATCATGAATATGAATAAAGTCTCTAATAGCTGAGCCCTTATTAATTAAAGTAAGTTCTTTTTTGCCATTTAATGCAGTTATTATTTTCGAGATAACAGAAAAATTATCATTACCGCCGAACATATTGAATATCCTAGCAATTGTATAATCAATATTATTTTCTTTACAGTATGTTGATATCAACTTTTCATTTGATACTTTTAAAGAGCCTGAAAGACTAATTGGTTTTAGGATGTCTGTTTCTTTACAATAATTATTATTTCCATAAACAGCGGCGCTACTAGTATAAATTACCTTATCAACCTGATAGTTACCAAGTTTTGACAAAACAGCAGCAGTAGAAAGTATAGAATTTTTAATGTAATTTACCGGATCATCAAAGTTGTTCAACTTAGTTGATTTTTGAAAATTATTGAAAATAATTAAAAGTCTAGTATTCTTGAATTGTAAAAAAATTTCCTGATTATTAAGTGCATCCTCTGTAGAGATTAAAACACTATCTGGTAATGCATCTCGAATAGCTTGGGATAAATTGCTTCTCTTGCCAATTATTATTAACTGTCGTTCCATTATTTAAAATTTCTACTCTCCATGGAGTGGATTCTATTAATGGTATCAAACGTACTACCTATCCAATCAGGCGAAGTAAGCAAGTAGCGCTCCATAAATTTCTCTCTAACATTTTGCACCTCTCTACTATTCCAAAATTTAACCCTATCTTCGTAAATATTTTCAATATGCATTGCAGCTGCATCAGGAGTATCAAAGGCTATTTTTATTTCTTTAAATTTTTTGAGCATATCATTAATTCCTTCAGTTGGTGTCTGAATGTCATAATCTATACACATAAACACTGGGACATTATATGCCATAGCCTCATATATTGAAGCACTGAGATAATCTACATATAGAATAGCAGTGTTACTAATTTTCAAATTCTTATTATTGTAATTATTGTAACGACAGTCATATATCTGCATTATTTTCTCTTCATCAAATCCTTTAACTTTTGAATGATGCATCTTTAATATTAATTGATTCTTATATTGCGTATTGTTAATAGTTTTTATAAATTTAACCCTATTATTAAAGTATTTATTCCAATTAGTTATCTTGCCTGAATCATAACGATTTGGATACATATAGGGAAACTTAGTAAAATAGAGGATACTTTCAAACTTCTCCTTATGTATATTCTTTTTTGTACTCAGTCGAGATGGAGAGGGGATGAATTTTTTTGAATAACCTGTATGCTCTGTAAATCCCCAAGTTAAATAAAAGTCTATTGGTCTATATAAATATTTCGATGAAGAGGAATATTTGTCAAGCCCATTTCCAGCCTCATGAACTTGGAAGATTATTGCATTATTTAATTCTTTCGCAAGGGCCAATTCAATTAGCTGTTCATCATGATATAAACCTGAAGACGCAATAATTATTTCTTTATTAATGTAATCATTAGAATTTTCAATCAATAAACTTAAGTTATCAAGAACTGTAGTTGGTAAATTTTTTTCAATGAATTTACACAGTAAAGAAATAAAATTGTCTGAAGACTCGATATGAAATGTGAATTTATTTCTTTCTGGAACATTACAATTGTAGTTAGTATTATAATTTTTAAATGATTGTGAATAATCTCTAGATTTATAAAAAAGTCTGACTATATCTAGTCTAGACATACCCGCAATTCCATAAGATAGTTTTTTTGCTTTGCTTCTTTTAAACAATCCAAACAAAAAAGATTTAATTGGATCTTGACCAGCTGTTAGCGTATCTTTATTTTCTGTTATAGCTTGCTCAGAAAAAGAAATATTCTCAAAATTGCCATGCTTAATTAAAAATGAAATTAAGGAGTGAATATATTCATTCTTATACTCAAACCTAAAAACATCTGATAATTTATTAAAAAAGTAAGACTCATCAATAACAGCACGATAACTAACGTTCATACTATTTGCATAATACAAACAGTTATAATAAAAATTTAGAGTATCAATAACTAATGTCAGCCAATTACTCAACATTAAAATCCAGAAGGAGTTACTGTATTTTTTTGAGTGATATTTGTTCAAACTTATAATTAATTCATCTAGAATCAAATCAAATATCTTATTCCCCTCAACAAATTTTTCTTTTATCTTTTGTTGAGGTATATGTGTATCACATAAGAAATCTTTCTGATCTTTGAAAAACTTTAAGGGATCACACCAAGGCCCTAAAAACTTGTCTCCTTTTTTAGCATCTTTAGCTGTGTAGTTTGACAAATGAAGTATTGTGGTATTTTCCATTTAATTCTAGCCTAAGATTAACATTAAATTTTTTGCAATATTTTTTTCAAAATCCTTATCTAATTCGAATCCTCTTTGATTAAAAAAGTTAAGCATTTTATGAAGATCATTCGTTTTTATCTTTTCAGACGGTTTGAACCTCAAAATATCAACAATTTGCCTATGCAAATCTCTTATATCGCCAACTTTCCTTACTAAAATGCTATCTGAATAAAAAGCATCATCAAAAATTAATATTTTTCTCTTTAGAAGAATTGATTCAATCAATGTTGTTCCGCCATAACCTATAATAAGTTGGCTATCCATAATTAAATCTTTACCATTTACTTTGGGATTTGCGATAGATACATTATGAAATGAATTTAACCTTTTATAAAAGGTTAAATTTCTTCGGCCTTTTGGGGCGACAGGATGCTCCTTTACAATCAAAGTATAGCCAATTGGTAATGACTTTGATATCAATTCAATGGTAGACAGAAGATTCACAAAAAATGGAGATATAGTTGATGTTGAAGCTTCTGGCTGAACCTGAAGTGGAAAATAGACTATGTTTTTAGTATTGGTCTTTTTAATAGAAAAAAAACTTAAATACAAATTTGTAGTTAAAAAGTTATAGGATTTAACTATATATGCGACTAGTTTCTTTACTAATGATACTCTATCTAGCTCAAGATATAATTTAGACTTTTTATTGGCTCCACTATGCCCAAAAAAAGTATATCTCCAAAAAGAACCTTTTAGAACTCTAGCACTTATAATTCCAAATAGCGGTGGCGTAGCTTTAACTCTTTTATTAGATTGATACTGTTTTAGAGCAGACTTTGCTGTAAAGTTAGCCATATACTCACTTAACTCTTCAATACTCTTAACAGTATTTGTGGATTTTAATTCTTTACATGGTTGGCTATAAATATTATCAACTAAGTATATTCTTGGAGATACTATTGACAATAAACTAAATGAGATACACCTCTTACCTCTTAATTCCGAAAGCATAAAAGCTAAAGTTGAAATCATATTATCTGCATATCCAGAAAAAACAATCCTGCTTTTAGGTATATATTTATCTAAGAAAAGCACCCAACTTTTTAAAATAAATTCTATATCACTATTTGAGTATTTTTTATAGCCAAACGATGCGCCTAAATTATAGTAATCACTTAAAAATCTTTCTGCAATGAGAGAAAGATTAAAATTTACATCTTTAAATATGTCATTAAATTCATCAATATCATGGCTATTTATTTTCTCAAATTCACTCTCCAAAAACTCTTCATAAGAAATTGAGTTCGCTACATTGCTTTTTTTGAAAGTCAATACAATTGAATTGATATTAGAATCGAGGTTTTTTCTTATTTGATCAATTGTGAAGTCTAAATTGGTTGAAAAATTTGATACAAAAACAATATCATAACCTTTGCCTAACATAATTTAACTGCCTCATTTGAATACCCCTTACCCCAAGATTTCTTATTTCCAATAATGAAACTAATATCATTTGTATGATGGAAATTATTTATAAATTTCAATTTACAATTGCATTTATGATCATTAGTTATATCTTCTATCTGAGAGGATTTAATGATTAATCTTGGTAATCTAATTGTTATCATTTAGAGACTCAACAATAGATTTAATAACCTTATCCTGATCTTGAAAACTCATTTCCGCATAAAGTGGCAGAGTTAAAGCAGATTCATAATAATTTTCAGAGTTAAAAAATTCACCATCTTTAAACCCTAATTGTTGAAAATATGGTTGAGTATGAATTGGAATGTAATGAACATTCACACCAACTCCTCTCTTTCTAAGCTCATCGAAAACTTGTTCGCGCTTCTTATTAACTCTATTTAAATCTATTTTTATAGGATACAAATGGAGTGCAGAATAATTATTTTTATCTTGAAAAGGTTTAATTACCGGCAAATCAGCTAATAAAAAATCATATCTTTCTTTAAGAATATGGCGCTTTGTGACAAATTCATCAAGTCTTTGCATTTGGCTGATGCCGAGTGCAGCCTGAAGTTCGTTCATACGGTAGTTAAAACCTAATTCAACTTGCTGATAATACCAATCTCCTTCAGGGTCTTTTGTCATCAGATTCTTATCCCGTGTGATTCCATGACTTCGCAGAAGGCGCATTTTTTCAGCAAGCTCTATTGAATTAGTAGTTGCCATACCTCCTTCGGCTGTTGTAATAATCTTAACTGGATGAAAGCTAAAAATAGTAATATCTGAATATTGACAACACCCAATAGGATTATCTAGGTACTTACCACCTATAGCATGAGAGGCATCTTCAATGATCTTAAAGCCATATTCTTGGCCAAGTGAATAAATCTTTTTCATATCGCAAGATTGGCCAGCAAAATGCACAGCAATTAAAATTTTTGGGAGATTGTTATCTTTCTTAGCCTGAACTAACCTCTTTTCTAGATCTATGGCACATAAGTTGTAAGTTTTAGGATTAATATCAACAAAATTAACTTCTGCTCCACAATATAAACCACAATTAGCAGAGGCAACGAAACTATTTGGTGAAGTCCAAAGAGAATCTCCTTTGCCAAGTTCTAAGGCCAAACATGCTATGTGAAGAGCTGAGGTAGCACTATTAACCGCTACTCCATAATTTGCTCGACAATAGCTCGAAACTGTCTTTTCAAATAAAGGAACTTTAGGTCCTTGGGTCAGAAAATCAGATTTAAGAACATCTATAACTGAATCGATATCGCATTGATTAATATCTTGCTTTCCATAAGAAATCATTTTAAATATTTCCAATCTTGTCTTTATTGTTAGCTATCCAAGCTTGAAGTTGAGATTTTTTCATCCATTCTTTATTATTATCAGAGGTATATATAAAATTATCTGCCACTTTAATACCATTGCCTATTCTAGACTCATCTTTAGACCAGTCATTTATTGAGGGCAGGATTTTATAATGCTCTGGATACTCATAGGTATATGGGGCATCTTCTATTCCAATCATTTGCTCATGTAATTTTTCACCAGGTCTGATACCAACTTCTTCTTGCTCAATATTTTCATCAATTGCTAAAGCAATGTCTGTGACTTTCATAGAAGGTATCTTTTTAACATAAACTTCTCCCCCTTTCATGTCATCAAAAGTGTGCCAAACTAGCTCAACACCCTCTTCCAAAGAAATCATAAAACGCGTCATACGAAAATCTGTTATTGGAAATGTTTGTTTACCCTTAATTGACATGAAGAAAGGGATTACGGAGCCACGAGAACCCATTACATTTCCATATCTCACAACTGAGAAATTTGTATTGTGACTACCAGAATATGCATTACCAGATACAAATAATTTATCAGAAGTTAACTTAGTTGCTCCATACAAATTTGCTGGGCTACTTGCCTTGTCAGTAGATAAGGCAACTATCTTCTTTACACCTTTGTCAATACAAGCATCAATCAAATTCATTGCACCAAATACATTGGTTTTTACACATTCAAAGGGATCATATTCTGCGGTAGGTACAATTTTTGTAGCTGCAGCATGTACTACATAATCTACACCATCAAGAGCTCGATAAAGTCTTTCTTTGTCACGAACATCTCCAATCATAAATCGAATACGAGGATCGCCTTGAAACAATTTAGCCATTTCCCATTGCTTCATTTCATCTCGTGAAAAAATAATAATCTTCTTTGGGTTGTACTTTTTTAACGTCATTGGAACAAAGGTATGACCGAATGATCCTGTACCTCCTGTAATCAAAATTGATGAATTACTTAGCATTAATAACTCCATTTTCTAATTCATAGATCTCATTACAGCCCTTAATAGTGCTTAATCTGTGGGCAATAATTATTAAAGTCTTATCTGAAGCTATTTGATATATTTCATCCATAATTCTTTTTTCAGTTCTGTAATCCAATGCACTTGTTGCCTCATCTAGAACTAGAATATCCGGATTACCATACAGTGCTCTGGCAATAGCAATACGTTGTTTTTGACCGCCACTTAGTTGTATTCCGCCTTCACCTACTAAGGTATGAATGCCTTGCTTAGTCTCTAAAAAATCAAGAATATTGGCTTGCTTTAAAACTTTTAACAAATGATTTTCATCCAATTTTTTACCAAAACATACATTTTCAGCAACTGTTCCATCGAACAAATAAACCTGTTGAGGAATATAACCAATTTTTGAGCGCCAATGTTGTAAGTTGTTTCTATTCAGCAAAATTCCGTCCACTAAAATTTTTCCCTCCTTGGGTTCATTAAGGCCAATAATAAGATCGACCAAGGTACTTTTACCGGCTCCACTTTCACCGATAAATGCCACTTTATCACCTTTCTTTATTTCTAAATCAATTTTAGAGAGTACAGATGTTTCTTTGAAGCTAAAACCAACATTAAGCATACGAATATTTTGTGTAAATGTTATTGACTCATTGGTCAAATCTTCTTGTTCAGTTTTTAACTCAGTTTCTATAATGTCAATTGCCTTATGGTGATACATTAAAACGTTAAAACTGGTTATGATACGATTTATTGATGGCAATAAACGATACATTGCCAAGACAAAAAAACTAAGTGTTGGAAGGAAATAGAGAATTTCTTTTTGTCCATCAAAAAGCAGGAAAATCAACAACAACAGAATCAAACCGAAACCTATTGTTTCTATAAAAAGTCTTGGTACTACTGCTAATGAACTATTTATGGCAAGCGCATGTGCATATTCATTTACAGATTGACTGAATTCATTTTCTAAGCTTTCTCGACCTGTTGTATGCTGTAATTTGATATGCTTGAAATTCCCAAACGTTCTATTTAATATTTCATAAAGATTTGCCTGAGAAATTGCTCTTTTTTGACCAACTGATTTTATCTTTTTTGAGACAGTTTTGGTTAATATTAATATTTTCAATAGAGCAACAATGGTAAAAATTAATGTAATTTTCCAATTAGCAAATAGCATCAACACATACAGAAGAAATATAACAAATAGTTCAGATATCATCAGCAAAGCATGATTTAAAGTGGTAGTTAGTAGGTTGGCTTCAGATGTGATTGCCTTAGTCAAAAAACTGCTGTTCTTCTCTACATATTTCTGATAAGGCATTTTTAGATAACCATTAAATAAATCTTGTGTTATTTTGGAAAATAAAATTTTTGAAAAGATGGCCAATCTGTAGTGGTATAAAGAAACAATAACGACTCTGAAAATATAAAACCCTAATAAAAATAAGCCAAAAATAATAACAAAATTTACCTCTTTCTCAAAAGAAAAAAGATTAAACACATATCTATAGTAAAAATTTGATTGTATATTAGAGAAATTAGTTGCTATATCAATGAATGGCATAATTGCCGATATTCCTACAACCTCAATAGCTGAGACAAAAATAGAAAAGAAGATTAAAAAAATAATTGACTTTCTTGATTTTTTATTAAGGATTTCTTTTAATTTTGTTAAATACAAACTCTACTCTCTATTGATCTCACAAGTAACAGTTTAATTTAGATTTCTAGCTAAAACATATGAAGTGCTAATATCTATAAGAAAAGCTAAGTCATTGAACGAATTGAAATTGCCTTATTCGCCAACTCTAGATCTTCTTCATGATGAATATCAATACTAGTGAAATCATCATGATTTACAATCACATCTACGTTATCACCAATCCTTTTGCCTTCTCTCCATAATTGAGCCCTGCTGATACAAAATAAACCTGTATCTTCACGAATAATATATCTTCTTACTTGACGTGATGAATAATCTGCCATCCAGTCTCTTACTCTTTTCCAGCTACCATCTTTTTGTTGCTCCCAGAAATTCTTATGAGTAGCATGCCCAGAAAACACACTATCAAGATTTGGATTATCATTCATTTTTTTGATTCCCTCTATAATCCACTTTGGGTTACGAAAAATATCAGTAGCAGTCAAAAAAATTGCTAGTTCAAATTTTCTACCAATCATTTCTTCATAAGTAAGCAGTGCATGTTTTAATGTATCCTCTGTTGTAGCAAGATCGTCAGCAAGATGTGATGGCCTAATAAATGGAACTATTGCTCCAGAGTCTTTAGCAACCTGAGCTATCTCTTCATCGTCAGTGGTAACAATTATGGTTCCAATAACTCCGGTTTCTTTTGCATGTCTTATTGGTCTTGCAATAAGAGGTTCATTATCAATTAATTTAACATTCTTACGAGGCAAACCTTTTGAGCCTCCTCTAGCAGGAATAATGCAAATAATATCTTCTTTAGAAATATTCAAAACATTTACTCCTTTGATAACAAAGCAACAATATTGTTTCTATTTCTAATTGTTGATTGACTTTCAATTTTTATTATCTTAAAACCAGAATCAGTATAAATCTTCTCTAGAACATTTATAGAAAAATACCAAAGATGTTGAGCCATAAACCTATCATGCTTTGGAAGTAGATTTTTAAAATCAATCGAGTCTGGCACTTCAATATATAAGTACCCACCCTTGGACATATCACTATAAATATCAGCTAAAAAGCTTATTGGATTAATTACGTGCTCCAATACCTGATTACAAATAATGAGGTCAAACTTTCTATTAAAAATACCTCTACTGTAATTTCCTATATGAACAGGGCAGTTAAGTTTTCTGCTTGCAATTTCTGCAAAAACAGGAGTTGGCTCTATGCAAAATGGAGTCCAAGATAAGTTTTTTTGTAAGAAGGTATACAAATAAACCCCTCCCCCTGATCCAATATCTAAAATAGCGCCACCTTTAGCTAAATGGTTTGGAATATTATCAATTAACCACTCTACCTTGAAGTGATTTTCACTTTCAGATATCGGTAATGAGGTAATTCTATCAAAATAGTCATCGGGAGTTTCATTTCTAAGGAGACATCTCTGAAATTTTCATATAAAAGTTTTAATTCAGACTCCTCAAGCTGAGGATCATGATAAATTAGGTTACAGTTATTGCACTCTACCCATGATCTATTTATTTTGTTTAATTCTGAATTAATAATTGTCAAATATGGATCTTCAAACTCTTGTTTTGCGACAAGAGTTTTCTCGCCTGAGTTACATAATTTACAATTATTTTTATTCATAACTAATTTATATTTTTGACATAATTTCTCGAATATCGCGCAAACTTTTATTAGATTTAACTGCATATTTATAGGCTAAAACTGCTTGCTCTAAATTCATTTCAAGTCCATTAAGTGTTGGTAGATTATTCTTATCTGAAATTTCCAATAGTTTTGTTTTCAAAGGTTGATAAATAATGTCAAATACAATCGTCGATTTTTTTAATTTTTTTAATTGTGTCTCGCTAAGTGGAGATTGCATTTCTTGATTGCCAAAGCCTACGGAAGTACAATTAATAACTACATCAACGGTATCAATTATTTTATCAATCTGATCCCAATTACCCCAATTAACGTTAATTTTTTCTGCAAATTTTCTTCCTTCTTGAGAACGTGAAATAACTATGGTGGAGTCGGCATTAGCAGAGAAATAAGATGCAACCGCCTTAGCAGCACCTCCTGCACCTAAAATCATAATAAATTTAGATTTCAAAGTTCCAAACTTACTTTCAAAAGTTACTAGTGATGCTTCACCATCAGTGTTTGTTCCTTTTAATTTACCTTTGTTATCTCGATACAAACAATTTACTGAACCTATTTTTTTAGCTTCTGGTGTAATGTTTTCCCCTAACCATTTAAATATTGTTTCTTTAAATGGCACAGCTATAGCTCCACCAATAAAGTCTTTATCCATGCTTAAATCATTAAGGAGTTCAATAATATTATCTTTAGTTACATCCAAAGGGACCATTGAATAGGGTAGCCCATCATTTTCAAAGACTTTATTCCATAATTTTGGTGAACGAGCGCCATTAGAAGGATTCTCGCCAATAATTGCCGCATATTTATCTAGATGAGATATGTCTATCTCATTTTCAATTAGTGAGAGATTCATAATTTATTAGTCCAATATAAATCGGTCATAGCTGGCTTTTGCTACTGCATCCATGTTTATCATTAAATCATGGAAATCATCATAGTTAATTGGTTGCAAAGGATCCACTGCTGCATTCTCAGGATCCGGATGAACTTCAAGCATTATTCCATCGGCGCCAGAGGCAACACTCGCTAATGCCATAGGTTTAACCCATGGCCTCCAAAATGTTGCATGTGATGGATCAGAAACAATGGGTAAATGGGTGAGCTCTTGGGCTGCCGGTATTACCTGTAAATCTAATAAAAATCTTGACGTGGCTCTATGAGTATGGGGAACGCTGACACCACGTTCACAAAGAATAACTTTTTCATTACCTTCGACTAAAATATATTCAGCAGCACCAAGCCAATCCCTTAAAGATGCACCATAACCTCTCTTTAACATTATTGGCTTGCCAGTTTTTGCACAAGCTGTCAATAAAGGGTAGTTTTGCATATTTCTAGTGCCAATTTGCAATATATCTGCTGCTTCAGAAATTAAAGAAACAAAGCCTTCTTCCATAACTTCTGTAATTATTGGAATTCCTGTCTTCTCCTTAGCGCTTACAAGCCATTCAATTCCTTGCTCACGAGTTTCGTTATATTTTTTACTTCTATAAGGAAAGCTCAGTGGCTTAAATGCGCCGCCACGGAGAAAATGAGCACCAGATTTTTTAACATTAGTTGCCACATCTTCTATTAATTCCTTTGATTCAACCATATTAGGGCCTGCAAAAACAGGTATAAGATCTCCGCCAAATTCGACACCAGCAACTTTAAATTTACTCTTATGGGTATCGTTTTTCTTAGCTGCAAGAGGAAACTTTGTTTCCATATCTTCAAGACTCACATCCTTACCAGGAAACTTGTTTTCAATTATCATTTTAATTCCTTATTTGTCTACCTAATCTTCTTGAGATAGGCTTATCTATGAGTTTAACCCAACATTGATCCTCATCACTTTTATAAAGTGCATGCACTATTTCTGCCGTTTTTATTGCTTCATCTGGAGAGACAAGAGTGTCTATTTTATTATCCAGAAGAGTGTCAATAACATTTTGAATAAGCGGTCCATGGCTGACACCATATCCCGTTTCAACCTCCTGCGAAAAATTTTCAGCAACAAATTCATCATCTAGATAAGATTCTATAAATTCCCAAGTATCAATTTTATTAAGAGCAATGCCGCCAACTACAACCATGCCTTTTTCTCCAACAACTGATAAAGATGCTTCGAAATCTTCTGGTCGGGCTGCAGTAGTGGCCTCAATCGTTCCAAGAGCTCCACTTTCAAACTTCATAATTGCAACCAGAGTATCTTCTGCTTCAAGACTATTCAAGCGATTAGTTATTGTTGCATTAACTGACTCAATAGGCCCTAAAAGCCAATTAATAGCATCAACATGATGAATTGCCTGTTGGTTTATTACGCCTCCATCTTGAGCCCAAGTACCATGCCAGCCATCTTCATAATAATCTTGATATCTGCACCATCTTATTCGAATAGTGGCTGTAATAATTTTTCCAAATCTATTTTCTTTTATGGCTTTCTCCAAGGCCATAATTGCTGGATTAAGTCTATTTTGAAATGCCGTTCCATACATTAGATTTTTCTCATGAGCAATTTTTTTGAGCTCTTCAGCTTGAACAGGAAGCATCGTAATAGGTTTTTCACAGAGCACATTGCAATTGTAATTGAATGCAATCTTAGTATGTTGATAGTGAAGCCCGGATGGCGTTAATATAAATACTAGGTCAGGATTTTCATTTTCCAACATTAGCTCAAAGCTTTGATAAGATCTTGCATGAAAATGATTTGCGAAATAGTTAGAACGATCAGTCAATACATCACAAAAGCCAACAAGATTCCAATTACAAACAACGCCTGAATCAAAGATTTTTTTATAGTGTTGTGCAACACGACCACATCCTATTACTGCAATACTAATTTTCTTGTCTTTCATTACAACAATAAATCTTTCTAGTTATAAATTTTTATCAATCAAACTTGCTAATTCCAGTTCTTTACCATTCCTAACTGAAATCACAGAACAAGGGTCATTCATCTTAACAACTCCAACCTTGCCAGAAAATGCATTATTATTACGCAGAGAAGCAACATGCATGACGCAACACAAACCCAATAGTCCAATTATATTTTGTGAATCCTTTAGTGCTTTTGGCATGGTTAGGCTGGCTTCTGATTCGAGCAACTCAATTTTATTCATACTTTCTCTTATAATGCCTCTCATTTCAGTCATTCCAGCAAACACGGTGTCGTACCCTTCAGATATAAGTTTTTCAATCATTTCATCAATAATGGTATCAGGTCGAAAGGGGTAGATTTCTTCCAATAAAACAACAAGATCATAATTTCTATTACTTTGTTCAAGCCAATCTAGAGTGTAAGTGATGATTTCAAGTACATCGATATACGTTTCTGATAGTTCATCTGGTCTTATAAAGGGCGATTCTACTCCTAAACTCTTTGCCAAAGACTGTGTTTCTTGGCTATCAGTTGCAACAACTATATCAGTAATAAATTTAGAGCTCTTAGCCGATCTAATAGTCCTTTCTAATAAGGGAATATTATTCATTAAACAAGATTCGCCTTTCATTGGAATGACTGCTAATATTCTAAGATCAGTAAGTTCTTGGTAATTAGAGGCTATACTAATGTTCTCAAGGCCTTCTAATATTTTTACAATGTTTTTTGCTCTATCTGGATTTAAATCTTGATGAATACCGTGCCAATGATAAACACTTGATTCAGGTTCATAGATAATATTTAAACCCTTAGATATTACTAACTCTCCCCAAACACGATCTTCAATATTCGATACCTTCTCATCAAAAGGGTACTTATTCCAGATTTCTCTTCTAAAAGCACTATTAGCATTATGAAAGAAAGAGTCTTTAATTTGTATTTTCTTATCTTTGCCAAAAACTGTCAGTAAATCTCTTTTATCTATGTCGCTAGAATATGATAAAGGCTCTTGTCTGCCATATACTCCGGCCACATTTGGCTCATCAAGGTCTTTAATTAAATTTCCAAGCCATTGATTATTAACAGGAATACAATGACCAGATAAACAAACTATATACTCGCCAGAAGATGCCCGAATCCCGTCATTAATTGCTTTGCCAGGAAGAAAGTTTCTAATTTTAACCAGCTTAATCGGAAATTCTTTCGCCTTTAAAACGGTACGATCTGATGACTCATTGTCAACAATTATCACCTCAAAATTTTGATATTCTTGTTTAAAGACATTTTTTAGACAAGAAGAAATCCATTTTTCTTCATTTTTGGTTCTAATTATGATTGATACAAGTTTAGAACTCATTTTTTTATTACGTTAATAATACTCTGGGAAATTTTTTGATATCCTTCTTTTGTATAATGACCAGGAACTTTAAAAGGAAAAAATTCTATAGGGTCTCTATATTTAGAAAATAGAATCTTGTCTATATCTATCACCTGAACTCCTTGTTTTTCTAGTTCGCTAATCATTCTCTCTTTAAGCAAATAATCGTCTTGCGCAATGCTCATTTTAGTGTATCGGCTGAATTCAGGCAAATAAACAAAATAAAAATTTCCTCCATTTTCTTCTGAAATTTTTTTAGCTTTTAAGATTATTTCTATAAATAATGTATCATAAATTTCCCTGTCTTTAGTCTGCTCATCCAAACTAAGCAATGCACGAAGCTTTGTTAATTTGATAAATTTCAAATAGTCTTTTCCTTCATTCTTAATATGATATTGCTGGATTTTGTTATCAAGATATTTATCAATCTCTTTTTGCCTATTTGCCAAATCTTGATTAAATTTTGGATTTAAATATTTCACCAATAAATTTGACTCTTTTTCTTGATTGAGGTTTACTATATCGTTTCCTTCATAATAAAGCCATAATATATTTTTTGGCTTAATTAACTTAGAATACTCGATTAAACTACCTAGCTCTGACAATGGACCATTTCCTCCATTACCAATATTTAGTGATTTATATCCAAACTGACGAATTACCGATGAAATATTTTCATCCGACTGCACGCAGGCACCTTGAGTAAAAGAGTCTCCAATTAGTAAGAAATCTAATAGATAATCATTCCAAACAAAATCAGGATTATTGAAACCAAATCTATCAGATTTATAGGTCATATACTCTCCTGACTCGTTACAAAATAGTGTGTGTGCATGTGAAATACCCCCCAGAGGAAATATTGAATTATCTGCAAATTCAAGATGAACAGCTGGTGACACAGTAGGAACAACTTTTAAGCCCTGATTTAACATATCTTTATATACCGTATATTTGTCGCGATTATCAAATTCAATCCCCATTGATTTAGCTTCTCTTGCATGAAGACTCAAAGGATTTGAATAATTTTCCAAATAAAATTCTACAAAATACAGGCTTAAAACAACACTTGCACTTGAAATAAGAAGACTTATTCTTATTTGCTCTTTTAATTTAATTAAGAACAAAAAAAATATTACACCGAGAAGACTAAAGACATAGTATTTAAAATAAATGTTATGCCTCATTCCAGAGAAAAAAATTTCTGAACGATAATAGGTATAAAAAAACAGGGAAATGAAAATAATTAGCCCAATTTTCGATATAAGTTTTGACATCTTTTTTTCTTTACCAATAAGTTGCAAGATCCAAATATTTAATGACTTTTATAGTTAATCTTTTTTAATATAAAATTTTGACAATACTAAATATAGACTTCTCTGAACTTTCATCACTGACAAAATTTTGATTAGATCCTGCCATAATTGTCATCATATCTCACAATATCATCTTCTCCAAAATACTCACCTGATTGCACTTCTATTATCTCTAACACCTCATCATGAGTATTTTCAATACGATGCTTAGTTTTTTTTGGTATGAAGGTTGACTGATTCTCTTTTAAAAAAAATATCTTACTGCCGGAGGTAATCTTAGCCACTCCTTTAATAATAATCCAATGCTCTGCTCTTTTTTTATGAGACTGAAGTGATAGTTTTTCGCCTGGATTTATGTGAAGTCTCTTTACTTGAAAATTTGAATCTGACTCAAGAGAATCGTACCAACCCCATGGACGATAAACCTTTCTGTGGAGCTTATATTCATAACGGTTCTCATGATTAAGTTTTTCAGTAATTATCTTAAGATCTTGCGACCCATCTTTACTTGAAATAAGAATTGCATCTGGTGTGTCAACAATCACTAAATTATCAACTCCCAGTGTCGCAATCATTTTGTTGTTAGCATATATATAACTATTAGTTGTTTGTTCAGAAAATACATCCCCTCTAATTACATTATTTTTTTCGTCTTTATCTGATATGTCATAAAGCGCAGACCATGATCCAATGTCATGCCAATTAGCATTCAGAGGAACTACTACTGCTTTATCAGTTTTTTCCATTACTGCGTAATCAATAGATTCTGCAATTATTTGATTAAATGAATCAGGGTCAAGCCTAATGAAATCAGAATCAATTATGGCTTTCTTGACCGATAACCCAACCAAAGAAGTCATTTTTATATCAAATAAAGATAATTCCTTAACAAAAACTTCCGGCTTAAACATAAACATACCACTATTCCAAAAATAATCGCCGCTATTAGAAAATAATTCTGCATCTTTTTGGTTAGGCTTTTCCACAAAAGATTTAATTTCAAATGCATTTTCAATTTTTTCTCCTTTATGAATATAGCCATAACCAGTATTTGCACCAACAGGAGCCACTCCAAAAGTAACCAACTTACCATTAGATGCATGCTTAATTGCACAGTCAATTGCATTATAAAAAATTGAAACATCCTCTATTATATGATCTGCTGAGAGAACAAGTAATATCTGATCCCCCTTATCCTGTCGACAAGTAATAGAATAGAAAGCTGAAGCCGCAATAGCTGGTGCAGTATTTTTGCCCACTGGCTCAAGTAATATAGTTGGGTTTTTTATATCTATTTGTTTTAGTTGTTCTGCAACCATGAAACGATGACTGCTATTACAAATAATAACTGGGTTAGCAAGACTTTCAACCCCTTTTAAACGGAGTAAAGTTTCTTGTAACATTGTATGAGTATTGATGAGTGGAAGATACTGTTTAGGATGCTTAGCCCTTGATATTGGCCATAAGCGTGAACCAGAACCACCAGAAAGTATTACAGGTATTATTTGCATTATCTTACATATTTTACAAGGCAATCAAAGCATTGGATTCTGAATCTTTTTTTGATTTTTTTGCTAATCAACTATCAATATAAATTACTTAAAAAAAATTAATTTAATAAATCACGAAATTGAAAATCGCTAATTCTTATTTACCTTGTGAATATATTAAAATTTAATTGGGAATACTATTTTGTAATTAAGTTTATGTTTTAAAAATTACAATCTTCCATCTGATTCATCAGCTCTTAGAAGGTATTTAATATCATAAAGTACATGATTGTCGTTACCGTATAATCTAATTTTCTCTACTGATAGCTGTTTGAATTGATCGTGCGCGACTGATAATATAATGGCATCATATTTACCTACTGTAGGTTGATCTATAGTCTTTATATTATATTCAAGAACAGCCTTATCTTTATCAACCCAAGGATCATAGACATCAACATTGCAATTAAAACATCTAAACTCTTCAACTAAATCAACTACCCGTGTATTTCGAAGATCAGGACAATTTTCTTTAAATGTTAGTCCCATAATTAATATATTAGCACCTACAGTATTAATGCTCCGCTTTATCATTAATTTTAAGACCTGATCTGCTACATAAGCTCCCATGCCATCATTAAGTCTTCGTCCTGCAAGAATCATTTCTGGATTGTAGCCAACCTCTATAGATTTATGAGTTAGGTAATATGGATCAACGCCAATACAGTGTCCCCCTACTAAACCCGGCCTAAATGGTAAAAAATTCCATTTTGTGCCTGCCGCCTCCAATACCGCCTCTGTATCTATATTTAGTTTGTTGAAAATAATAGCAAGCTCATTTATAAGAGCAATATTAACATCCCTTTGGGTGTTTTCAATAACCTTAGCAGCTTCGGCCACCTTTATAGAACTTGCCCTATGTGTGCCCGCCATGATAATCTGTTGATAAAGAGCATCAACTTCCGCAGCTACCTGAGGTGTAGAGCCAGCTGTGACCTTTTTAATAGTCGACACACGATGCTCTTTATCTCCCGGATTAATTCTTTCAGGAGAATATCCACAATAGAAATCCATATTATATGAAAGGCCCGATTGTTTCTCAAGAATTGGCACGCAAACCTCTTCAGTAGCTCCTGGATAGACTGTTGATTCATAAATAACAATATCACCAGTTTTGAGAATTAAACCTATTGAACTAGATGCTTTTTTTAATGGAGTAAGGTCAGGTCTTTTAAACTCATCAATTGGTGTTGGAACTGTAACTATAAAAATACTACAATCTTTGATATCTTCAAGATTAGTTGTATATCTTAAATGAACCGCATCTATTAATTCCTGGTCGGTAGTTTCAAGAGTTGAGTCGAAACCATTTCTTAGATCACTAATCCTAGACTGATCAATGTCAAAACCAACAACTGCACGGAATTTTCCGAATTCAACAGCGAGTGGTAAACCCACATACCCCATACCAATTATTGCTATTTTTTTATTACTCACAAGATTCAACTCCTTTATTCCAACCTTATATTTAAGAATCCTTACAAATTTTATTTAGATTTTTTGCACAATCAATACAATACGTGCATTCAAATGAACATATCATTGCATCTGAAGAATTGGATAAGACCTTATTGCAAATCTCACACTCTGATTTCATCTCTAACACGCTTCACTCCCACTCAATAGTTGCCGGTGGCTTGCCAGAAATGTCATAGACAACCCTTGAAACTCTATTGATTTCATTGATTATCCTATTTGAGACTGTATCCAAAAAGTCATAAGGCAACCTGGCCCATCTTGCAGTCATAAAATCAATGGTTTCAACAGCCCTTAGCGAAATAACAAAGTCGTATCGTCTTTCATCTCCAGTGACGCCAACTGACTTAACTGGAAGAAAGACAGCGAAAGCTTGATTAACCTGATGATATAAGTCCGCATTATATAACTCCTCCATGAAGATATTATCTGCAAGTCTTAAAATATCAGCATATTCTTTTTTTACATGACCTAGGATTCTTACACCAAGCCCAGGTCCTGGAAATGGGTGTCGGAATAACATTTCATAAGGGATACCTAATTCAACCCCTATTTCCCTAACCTCATCTTTGAAAAGATCTCTTAAGGGCTCCACGAGTTTAAAATTTAAATCCTCAGGAAGGCCTCCTACATTATGGTGAGATTTGATCACCTTGGCTTTTCCAGTCTTAGATCCTGCAGACTCAATTACATCAGGGTAAATAGTTCCCTGTGCTAGAAAATTGATGTCTTTCAGCTTCTTTGCTTCATCATCAAAGACTTCAATAAAACATCTTCCAATAATTTTCCTCTTAGCCTCAGGATCTGACTCATCAGATAGGGCAGAGTAGAATTTCTCTTGGGCATTAGCACGAATGACCTTAACGCCCATATTTTTTGCAAAGGTTTCCATAACCTGATCGCCTTCATTGAGTCTCAAAAGTCCATTGTCGACAAAGATACAAGTTAACTGGTCTCCCACTGCTTTATGGAGTAACGCAGCAACAACAGATGAATCAACGCCGCCTGACAAACCCAAAAGTACTTTTTTATCATCAAGTGTATTTTTTAAGGTAGAAATAATATTATTAACAATGTTCTTAACAGTCCACTCTTTCTTACAGTCGCAAATATCTGCAAATCTTTCTAGAATTTCTTTACCTTTAACAGTATGAGTAACCTCTGGATGGAACTGTAAGCCGAAGAAATTTTTCGAGCTATTCTCTATTGCTGCGATTGCACAGTTTGAACTGGATGCAACAAGCTCAAAACCTTCTGGCACTTTGGAAACCTCAATTCCATGACTCATCCAAACATCTAGAGATTGTTCATTGCTATTTTTGACAATATGTCCAAGTAATTTACTATCAGCATAATCAACATTAACTCTTGCAAATCCGTATTCATGTTTGCTTGCTGATTTAGCATCGCCACCAAGTTGGACAGACATGGTTTGCATGCCATAACAAATTCCAAGAATCGGAATATTCAGTTCAAAAATCATTGGATCAACTCTTGCAGAGTCCGTATTAGTCACTGTGTCTGGTCCTCCAGATAATATTATCCCTTTAGGTTCAAACCTTCTTATGTAATCGAGATCAATATCAAATGGAACCAATTCAGAAAATACGCCAATTTCTCTGATTCTTCTAGCAATTAGCTGGGTGTATTGAGAGCCAAAGTCAAGAATAAATATTTTATCTTTCTGGATATCAGACATAAGTGAGATAGTGATTAATTTGAATGGGTAAATTATATAATCTTAAACAATTTTTAATAAATTACTTCAATAATAATGAGCAAAAATAAAATTCACTCTGATAATGCGCCTCAAGCTATTGGAACCTATTCTCAAGCTGTATCAGTAGTTAGCGGTACAACAGTATATTTATCAGGACAGATACCACTTATCCCTTCAACAATGGAAATGGTTAGTGACAACATTGATGACCAAATCAAACAGGTCTTTGAGAATCTCAGATCAGTTTGCATAGCGGCTGGCGGAAGTCTAAATGATATTGTTAAACTTAATGTTTTCCTAACAGACCTGACCAATTTCTCAA
>Ga0255770_10000842_pt1 | contig 28699 bp, 21 predicted proteins | sample 071ome_22_FD_179968 | JGI IMG/M metagenome (GOLD analysis project Ga0255770, IMG submission 179968) | Coastal salt marsh microbial communities from the Groves Creek Marsh, Skidaway Island, Georgia - 071404AT metaG (version 2) | ecosystem: Environmental > Aquatic > Marine > Intertidal zone >...
ACGACGCATCCACGCACCTTTTCGACTCCTAGCAAAGTGTACGAACCCGAACGCACCCTCACCGATGATCCCGACGAGCTCGAAGGCGTCGCCGTCGTCGTCGACAAAGACGGGTGCGGGCATGATGTCTTCGGTGCGACCGATTGACGTCTGCGCTACTGCTACTGCGCTCGTTGACGTCTGTCCAATCGTCATATTCTGTGTACGTTTCACCAATCAATGGTGGGTTAAATACAGACACATCCTTGGTTTTCATTTACAATACGTGTACCAACTGAATACACATAGCCACCATTGGCACGCGCGCGCTCGACGTCGCGTTTGAACGGCCGAGTCGACCGAGCCGCCCGCACTCCGCGCCTCGCGTCGAGGGACCCCGACCCCGTCCCGCCGAGTCGAGAGCCGAGCGAGAGCGAAGCGTGTGAGACGCGGGCGCGCGCGGAGGCGGCGGAGGAAACCCGAGGACGTGTTTCGGTCGACGGACTGACAGACATGGAGACCGAGGGAGAAGATCGAAGAGAGGAGGACTTCAACGCGATCGTTGAAGCGGAAGATGACGCGGTGGATCGGAGCGTGCACCCGAGTGGAATCGTGCCGGTGTTGCAGTACGTTGAATCCGAGGCGAAAAACGCGCGGGAAACGCGACGCGTGAGGGCGGAAGGGGCAAGATCTGGGGAGAATTGGAAGGGGAATGTTTTCCATTTTAAATGACTCGAGGCGGCTTTGGACGCACGATTCCGAGTTGAAACTGACGGTTTTCGCGCGCTCATAGGAATATTGTGGCGACTGTGAACTTGGATTGCAAGTTGGATCTCAAGACGATCGCGTTTCACGCGAGAAACGTCGAATACAACCCAAAGGTGAGGCACTTTAACCAACCCTAGCGCGCGTTGTCGCGTCGACGCGAGCGACATTTCGCGGTTGAATGCGCATTCTCACGAGCTCTGACTGACGGTGAACATGCCTCGTTCGTTTGAAAACACGCAGCGTTTCGCGGCAGCCATCATGCGGATCCGTAATCCAAAGACGACGGCGCTGATTTTCAGCTCGGGAAAGATGGTGTGCACGGGTGCCAAGACAGAGGCGTTGGCGCGGGAAGCGGCGAGAAAGTATGCGAAAGTGATCATCAAGCTCGGATTTCCGGCGCAATTCAAAGATTTTAAGATTCAGAACATGGTGGGCTCGTGCGATGTGCAGTTTCCGATTAGATTGGAGGGATTAGCGTGGCAGCACGGTCACTTCGCGCAGTACGAACCGGAACTCTTTCCGGGCTTGATTTACAGAATGCAAATGCCAAAGATAGTCCTTCTCATCTTTGTTTCGGGTAAGATTGTTTTGACGGGTGGTAAGCGCAGAGAAGATATTTACCAGGCGTTCGAGAACATTTACCCCGTGCTGACTGAGTTTAAAAAGCTGGCGCAGCCAGACGAAGCCGGCGCGACGGCGAAGGCGCTCCCGAGCGCCAAGGGAGGCAAGGCAAAGGCTTGAGAAGGACGGACGTCCGCCTACTTAAGCAAAGAGGCTTACGACTGCGTCCGGCGTCCGAGGAAGCGGGACGACATATCTTTTAGACACACACACACTCACATCCACACGCGTACGATGACTTATTAGACTGTTGCTCGTCGAGCGCGAACTCGCCGGCTCGACGCCGAGACGCCGAGAAGGGCGCGGCGAGTAAAACAAAAAAACAAAATTAGCGAGCATGTATTAGACAAACAAACCAAACAGTAGACAAACAAACGGGGTCACGAAACGAAACGAAACGAAACGAAACGAAACGAAACCGACGATTGAGGACCCGCGTGGCCAGACTAGATTTACGGATTGATTAATCTCATCACAGTCCAAACAAACAAACAATGACTCCACGCGCATCTAGTACTCTATCCAAAGATTCGGTATCTAATGCGTGATCCTAGACCACCGCAAAATCAACACATCGATCTAAGTACGTATAATACACGAGATGGATTTCGTATTGTCACCCAATCGTGATCGACAGACGTACCCTTTACATAACATAACGAGAACACATTCCTCCCTAAACCCAAATCGACGTACATCCCTTACAATATGAGACCCGCCGCGTGTCGCCTCGCCCCCGTCGCGCGCTCCCTCCCTGGCGAACGACTCGCCCGCGTCCGTCGGCAGACTCGCGCGCGCGCACCCGGTCACCGCCGCACGCCCCCCACACCTCGATCTCCACGATGATGGCGTCCACCACCGTCCGATTATCCGCGCCGATCGCCCACCGCGGCGTCGCCGCGCCGACGCGCACCACCGCGCGATCTTCCTCGCGCGCGCGCGTCGTCCCGGTCGCGCGCGTCGCGTCGGTCGAATCGGTCGTCATCGACGCCAAGGCGTCGCGCGACGACGACTCCCTCGTCTCTCGCGGACAGGTGCGTGAAGACGCGTTTACCCTCGATCCATCGATGCGACGAAAACCCCGTTCGCGAGGTCGCGCGAGGCCCCCCGGGGCGCGCGCGTCCGATCGAGGGGTCGCCGAGGGCGGGGCCCGCGTCGCCGATGATCGACGATCGCGTCGCGCTGGATACGGCTTCGGATATCGTTTGTGTTTTTTAGGAGGGCCGTTTGACGGTTCGTGACTCGCCAAAAGCTCCCACCCGTGGGTCGGATCGGGATGGAGAGATTTTTCAAACCCGAAGAGAAGGTTTATCTTCATCTTGATTGCGAACGCGGACGCGCTTGGGTGCGAACGGAACCTGTGAGGGTTCGACGGGACGGGACGCGGAGACGAAGGCGGATGAGGAAAGAAGACTGACGTTGACGGTGTCGAATCCACAGACGGCGGCGATGAGCGTCGCGGCTTCCATGTTTTTCGCGGAGCGCGCCGACGCGGCGCAAGAGCTCATGCAAACGGCGCTCGATGGACGCCCGCTCGTGTTCTTGGCGGTGTTCGGACCGGTGCTTGGATGGGTTGCGTACAACATTCTTGGCCCGGGTATGAGACAGCTCGAGCAGATGCAAACGGAGAATGCCAAGGCGAACAAGAGACGCGCCGCGGGCGCGCTCGCCGGCGGTCTCACCGCCGGCGCGTTGCTCGGCATGCCGGAGTTTGCCGAAGCGTCCGCGAACTCTCTCGGTGACATCGCGGGTATTGATGGTCGCATTTCCATCTTTTTCGTGTTCGCCCCGGTGCTCGGCTGGGTCGCGTACAACATCCTCGCCCCGGGTCTCCGCCAGTTTGAGGATATGCAAAAGGCGAACGCGAAGCGCAAGGGTGTGCTCGCGGGTGCTGGCCTCTCTGCGGCGGCGCTCCTCGGCATGCCGGAAGCTTCCGATGCCGCTGAACAACTCGGCGATCTCGCGGGTATTGATGGTCGCATTTCCATCTTTTTCGTGTTCGCCCCGGTGCTCGGCTGGGTCGCGTACAACATCCTCGCCCCGGGTCTCCGCCAGTTTGAGGATATGCAAAAGGCGAACGCGAAGCGCAAGGGTGTGCTCGCGGGTGCTGGCCTCTCTGCGGCGGCGCTCCTCGGCATGCCGGAAGCTTCCGATGCCGCTGAACAACTCGGCGATCTCGCGGGTATTGATGGTCGCATTTCCATCTTTTTCGTGTTCGCCCCGGTGCTCGGCTGGGTCGCGTACAACATCCTCGCCCCGGGTCTCCGCCAGTTCGAGGACATGCAAAAGGCGAACGCGAAGCGCAAGTAGACTTCCGCGCGTGCATGCTTGACAAATCCCTTATTAGCCTATCTACTTAGCATTTCCAGGCGTTCTATTCTCACGCCTCGGTAAACATGAGCTTGTAACACGAGAATCCTGTGAGCTTATTTAATCACGTTTTTCGCATCGTCGTTGTCGTTTTATCGTACTTGTACTACTACAAATCTAAAGAATACGATCGATCACTTGAAGAGATCGGCGAACGGGTCCTTTTTGTCGCTTCCCTTGGCGACGCCGCCGCTCAGAGACGTCGGCGCGCCGTCGGCAGGCGGCGGCGAAGCGGCAGGCGGCGGCGCCTTGGGCGGAGACATTGCGATGAGATCACTCTGGGAGAAGAAGTCGTGCGCGGGAACGACTGGTTTTGGTGGTGCGGACATTGCCGCGAACGGATCGCTCGCTGGAGGCGCAAGTTGCCCCGATGGAGCGCTGAGTTCGGAGAGCAAGTCAACCATCGGCGCCGCCGACACCGTCGCCGCCTTCATCGTTGGAGCGCCGCGCGGCGGGGGAGTGAACGCGACCGGCGCGGAGGATTGCTCTTTTGACGCGGAAGCACCACCGAAGAGCGCGTCAGCAAGTTGAACCTTGGCCGCATCGACGACTGGTGGTGCCGGGGCGGGCGCCGGAGCCGAAGTGCGAGCGGCGACAGGAGCCGGAGCGGCGGACGCGGCGGGAGCGCCTCCTCCACTGAAGAACGAATCGAGATCGTCCTGAGGCGTGGGCGCTGATGGTGGTTTCGACACTTCGTGGTGCTCGAAAACCAGCGGTCCAGAGCCCCTGGAGGCGTTCGCTTTGATCTTTGATTCGATTTCTCTCGCCCGAGCTTCTTCTCTGGCCGCCTCTGCTGCGGCGCGCTGCGCCTTGTCTTGATATGGCTGAGCGCCATTTGACAGAGCATTGGAGACGAACTGGTTCATGATGCTCAGATTTTCGTCAACTTCAATGTCTACGGCGGACGGAGCGATGACCTGAGTCAAAAGAGTCGGACCTTCCGCCACGAGAACCGCGACTTCGGACGCTCTCTGCTGCTTGTCGATGAATTGGCTCTTTGTGTTGCGCTCAACCAATTCTCTCGCTCGCTGACTGACACCACCTCCGGTTCGTCGAGCGATTTTCGCTATCGCACTCAATACGAGAGTCTCCACCTTTGAACCTTCGCTTTGCGTCTCTATGGCCCCTACCATCATATCCATGAGTTCTTCCGCGCCTCTTCCGCTCATCTCGCCGAACTCGCCGAGCACCCAAACCATCGTCTCTAGCAGCACGAGCGGTAGCTTCGGCGTGTCAAAGAGTTTCACGTACGCATCGACGGCTGATTTTCTAGACACATCGTCTATGGAGGCGTCACCTGTGCCCTCAGATATCAACCTCATGAGACTTTGTCCAATCGACGGCTTGACCACGTCTCCAGCGATGGAAAAGAGCTCCGTCATCGTGTTGATGTACCACTTGGCATTGGGAGCGTATCTCTCAGCCAATTCGGCGACGCGAGAGACAGCCTCCTCACGGACGTATCGATCGCTATATTTATCGACGTCTCTCTTGAGGAATGCGAGCATGCGCTCGACTATAACCTCGACATTGTTCGGCTTGGTCATCCTGTACAGCAAATCCAAAGTCTTCTTACGCAACGTCTCGTCTGGATCCTCTAGGCAATCGACGACAGCCATTTGATGCTCAGCTGCATAGCTAGGATTGACGTTGACGATGCAAGCTAACGCATTCAACCCAACGTACTTGAGGTTGTTGTTCGTGCTCTTGATGAATCGCGAGATGACCAGGGCGCACTGTGCAAGCAACTGCGGATGCGGGTAAATGCTCGTAATGGTCCTCACCGTCTCGTACACCAACGCGTTTCCGATTTGATTCTTCGTGCTCGCCCTCTCGAGCGTGTCCTCTAACACAGCATACATCTCGCTGCTCGTTGCCTTGTCGTGAGCGCCCAGAATTGCTAAAATTTTCAACAGTTTGATTTGGACAAACGGCGCCGGCGTCCTATGGTACTCGTAAGACTTTGGCAATCTTCTATCAATCACTTGCTTGAGCACGCTCACAAAGCTCGAAGTCAAGTTTTTATGCGGTTCTGGATCGCGCTGAATGAGTTCATGCAGCGCGCACACAGCCGCCGACATCACGCTCGGATCCTTGTCACAAATCATTTCCCGAAACTTCCCGTCAAGATGACTCACGCTCTGCGGACTCTTTTGATAAAACCGCGCGAGCGCCATGATAGCCTTTTTCCTCACGTGCGCCACCGGATGCATAAGAAGCTCAACCACCTGCGGCAACACCGCCGGCACAGTATCCTCATTCACCAACCGCGTGATGGCTGTCAACGCTGCGCACACCACCAAGTAATCGTCGCTCTTCAAGTCTCTCTGCACCGTGTTGACAATCAGGATGATCAAATCGTGATTCTCATTCAAAAACGACGTCGTCGCCAGATACCCCGCCCGCTTCACCGCAACTTCGGGCTCAACGCACGCCTTGACGGCGTGAATGTGTCCGAAACTCGCGTCGTGTCCAAGCATTTCCAAATACATCAGTCGCAACAGTGCCTCTTTGATCCTCCCTTTGTCCATCTTTGGCGAGCTCAACAGCGCCCGGAGGTACATGGATTCCTTTTGCATGATGACATCTTCATCTGTTTTACTTTTGCATTCCCCTTCGCGCGTCGTCGTCGTCATCATGCGTCGTCAGTCGTCGTCGTCGTCGTCGTGTTCAATTCGTATAATCTCTCCACGCGCAGCCCAACGTCGTTCGCTCGTTCGCTCGTGTGTATATTCACGCTTCGTACCGATTCGTCGAATCAAGTCGTAGAACTCCCTCGACTTGTTCTTCTGCACCGTCGGTGTCGGACGCGCGGGCGGCATGTCCGGGCGCGCGTTCGTTTGAATACGCCGCGCGATCTTCAGAGGCGTTTTGCATACAGTTGGAGGAGGAAGAGTCAACGCGAGGGCGGGTGAGCTTTGTTACAATGATGCGTCGAATCAGACGAAAACTAAGCGAAACTAAGCGACGATGGCGGTGGTGGGAATGTCTTCGTCGTCATCCTTGTTGAGGAAGAGCGCTTCGACGTTGTTTTCCATGAGGGCGACGGCCACGTCGACGCCGCGCGGAAGCGAGGCGGAACCAAAGGGCCATCTAACGTGACGCTTGTAAATGGAAAAACTAAGGTAGCTGTTGCCCCAGTGGGTTTTGATCTTTCTCGTCTCGAGAAGTTCAAAACAACAGCAGAATTTGAGCTTGGTTCTGCACGCTGGACGGCAGAGGTGGGGCTCGTTGACAATCAAGTGCGTGAGGAGCGGAAGCTCTGCGCAAATGCGTAGAATGTAATTCGTCGTCTCGTAGTCGAAATTATGCGTCGTCGCCAACACGCACGTCGCCCCTTGACACGTGTGAAGCGCGTGTTCCGCCTTGTTATGAATGAAATTCACGTGTGGGAACTTTTGTCGCGCCTGTTCGACGAGGTCTCCTTGACATTCGATGCCGCAAACGTTGGCTTTCGGAAACGCCTTGGCCAAACCGGCGGCGAGCGAACCGCACCCGCTTCCCACATCCACAATCGCACCTCCGTTCCCAGTCGCATCCAACACCGCCCCATGATCCATCATCAACGCCGATACATCGTGTTCGCACGTTCGCCCCGGATGAAGCGCCCTCAAACTCGGTTCAATCACCGTCATGGACCCGTCGCCGCTCCCCGTCTCCATAGTCTCGGCGTCTTCGTCGAACTCCCTCAACAACTCTTTCGCATCGCTCATCATCTCCATCGGGACGCACCTCTGCCCTTTTAACTTCTGCACCAACCCTGGGTGTCTCACCAGCGTCCCTGGCGGCACCGTCAGCGTCAACCGCACCGGATCATCCGCGAAAACATCCACGACCCATCCCGAGTCTTCCGTCCCGTGCACCGCCCGCTCGTTTTCCAGCAGGGTGTTCCCCCACCGCAGCGTCGTCCCATCCCGCATGTCCACCCCGGGGGGTAACTGCACGCACGCATCGATCAACGCCTTGACCGTGCACGTCTCCGAGAGCGCTACGCGGGCGTCACCGCTTGACGCCGGCCCCGCACCCGCGGTTTGGTGCGAACGACTTCGAGTCTTGGACACCCACTCGACGCGAACGAAAACCGCACCGGGGCGCGACGCCGTGGACATCGTTGCAGCGCGCGCGGGTCGTAAAAGTGACTGCGTGCGAGCGCTTGCGGGGGTGACGCTTAGTTTTAACGCGCGCGCGCGTGTGCGGATACGTTCAACAAGATGTAACGCGAGCGTCGCGCGTCCAAGCGAGACGGGTGGGATTTAAATGAAATGTGCGCTTCGTCGAATAACAAACCCATCATTCTTTTTTATGTCTACTTGCGTGCGGATTTGACCGCCCCGCGCTAATACGCCACAAAAAAAGATGAACCAGCCCTAGGCGACGAGCTACGCGAGCTACTAGATAGAGGGCGCGCGTCTTTATCCACCAAAAACTGAAAGTCGGTGGGGAACAAGCCGCGCATTTTTTTCATCAAACCATTCTCTCACCAAACATCCACCCGAATAATATCAAGAAATCCGAAAGAAATTACATTTCTTTTTGGATTTAGAGACCGGAGCGACCCCAGACGACGAGGGAGAGGGAGAAGGAGAAGGTGGCCATGATGGCGGCCCAGGCGAGTTGCACGATGAACGGTTCGCCTTCGGCCACTTGGCCGAGGACTTCAGTCGCCGCTTGAACCGGAGCCGCGGAGAACGCTTCCGCGACAACGCCAGTGGCGACGGCGCCCAAAACAACCTACACCGCGGTTCGCAAAAAAAGTAACGTCATCGTCGTCAGTCGCGGCTCGTTTTAAAAGACCCCAGCCGGGTCCATGAAAAATTCAACCAAAATCCATAACGCGCCGTACACGCGAGCCATCCGCGCTCGACGATCCATCCGCGCAAACCCCACCGACCCGTCGCGTCTCGCGAGCGCGCACGCATCGCCGACGGACGTCGCGTCTGCGACGACTCGCTCGACGCAACCGCCCGGGAAGAAGGGTTTCACACCGCGAAGAAATCCCACGGAGGTTGAGCGCATCGCGTCGTCGTCGCAGACGCGTCGGTCGGGCGAAAGGTTGGATAGCCAAGCCACGCGACGTGGATGGATCCCGACCGAGTTCGGGGTGTCCCTCTCTAAACGACGAGTCGTGATTCGACGAATCGGCCGATGGGTCATCCGGTTTCGACCCGCTCGATGCCGATCGATCGCGCGACGAGCCGTGCGACCCGACGCGCGACCGAACGAACGAACCCGATCGGTGGCGACGGAACCGAGTGAAACAAAATTCACCCGATCCGCGCGCACCGAACGTCGACCGCGTCTCACCGCGCGTCGATCGACCGGTCGGCGGACGCATCTCGCATCCGCGACCCTCTCCCGCGAGCGCGCGTTCCGTTCGAACCTCTCGTTCGCGCGAAGCGAACGAAATCATTCCGTACCTTTTCGTTCGCACCCTTGACGGCGGCGACCGGCTTGACCGCGGCCGCACGCTTCGCGACGGTGGCGTTGGTCTTCTTCGCGACCGCGATCGGGGCGCGGGCGACGGCGGAGGTCACGGCGTACATCTTCTGTGCGATGTGAGAGTCTTCGTGTGGCGCCTCGGGCGTCGGGCGTCGGGCGTTCGTTCGTTGTCTCGAGATGGGGCTAAACCCTACTGTGAAATTGGTGGCGTATTATGTATTAAGTATGTTTTTATTCCATATTTAGTATTTTAGGTACATCCTGAATACCCCTCTGGATGATCCGAAAATGTGGATAATTCTTTACTATACCTAGTTACAAATCCATCAACAGTATAAATGTAAAACGTACAAAATAAACATTTACAGTGTTGTACGCAACACACGCGGGGGAACGAACGAACTCGGATGGATTCGCGCGATGCGATGCGCACTGGTCGTCGCGCGCGAACGCCACCGACGTCGAGCGGTCGCGATATCAGAGGCACAACGACCAGCATTGCGTTTTTTCTCTTCTCACCGTCGATACCGATAGCGATACCGCCGCGAAGGTACGCACGCGAGGGGGAGACGCAAACATGATGCCGTCACCGAGGGATACGAACCGCATCGTCACCGAGGCCGACGCGAACGCGCGCGTTGAGGATGAGACGACGATGAAAAAGCCAAACGTTGGCGCGCGTGGGGATGGTGACGTTGAGTTTGCGTGGGAAATGTCCAAGGAGAATGTGCAGCCGCTGCGACGAGGACGAGACGGGCGGGCGTTGAACTCGGCGTTGCGCGCGACGTCGACGACGCCGGCGACTCGAAGAGAGGAAGTGGGCGCCGGGGAGACGGAGAAGGAACGGTTGTGGAGACGAGCGATCGAAGCGACGGATTCTGGGTCTTTGGATGCGCTCAAGGAGTGGTGCGCCCTCATCAAGTGGACGGAGCAGACGTACGCGACTGGGAACGGGCGAGACAAGGAGTTGTTGCCGCTGCTCGAGCGGTGCGCGAGAGAGTTGCAAGAGGTTGAGGCGTACAAGGAGGATCCGAGGTACTTGCGCGTGTGGATCAAGTATGCGGATTGTTGCGCCGAGCCGGGTGATATTTTCAAGTTTTTGCGTGCGAATTCCATCGGGCAGAGACAGGCGCTTTACTACGAGGCATACGCGGCGTTTTTGGAGGTGCGACAGGCGTACGGCAAGGCGAACGAGCAATACGAGCGCGGGATCGAAATGAGAGCCGAGCCACTGGATCGTTTACGAGCATCCTACGCGTCGTTTCAACACCGAATGGTTCGACGCACGCAGAAGCGCATCGAAAGCGGAGAGATTGATGAGGAGCAAGGGGAGGAGATTGTGCGCAACTTTGGAGACACGCTTCGCGGTCGCGCATCGCGCGGTGGCGGCGTTTCAAGCTCTCGTCGCGGCGTCGCCAACGTCGGTGGTCTCGAAGGGTCACGTCGAGCGCCTCCAAAGACGCCAACGAACGATGCAAACGTGCCCGGACAGGGTGGATTGGAAATTTATGACGACGCCGAAAACGGCGCGCCGACGCCGAGAGACGCCAAGGCGAGCTGGAACAATTTAGGTGGATACAAGGATGTGCGCAAGGAGAACAGTGGCCAGGCGACGATTTGGGCTGGCCAACGCGCTCTGCAAAACAAGCGAAAGGTTGCGGTTCCGACCGAGGAGATTGCCGTCTTTGAGGACACCGAATGCGTCAATGCCAGCGACGTCAAGGCTGCTGTCGCCCAAGGTCAAGGTTCCCTTCGTCAACGCATGGATAGCGATCGAGACTTGAGCCGCAATCCGATGTTGTATCACAAAAGTGGGGCGCCCGAGCCTCCTTTGGCACCGGGTCAACGACCGTCCACTCTTTACCGCGGGTTCCGCCAATCGCAGCTGCGCTCCGCGGATGGCGAAGAGATGTGCTATGAGGAGAACCGCGCCGCGGATTGGATCCGAGCCAACGGTTCGATGCGCCGACCGACCGTTAGCCAGGGGCAAATTTTGGCCAAGCCTTTGAAGGCCGGGGATGAGGACATGGAGATCGACATGGATTGCGATGATGGGACGAGCGATCTCCCGCAGGAGGCTATGCAGCCGACGGTTGAGCACGAATCGACGCAACGCGCAGCTGTCAAGAAGTCCGAGCAAGAGTTTGTGTCCAAGCGTACGTATGTCGCCCCACCGTTGCCGGAAACTTCGGGATCTGGATCTTGCGCGAGCGCAGCATCAGAGGCACGCTCGGTGGCGACGCGCGATACTCCTAAAGCCAAGAGACCTGCGCTGGTCAACAAGGTGAGTGCGGGGGCGCGATGGACGGCGGACGAAGAGGGGACGCGATCTGCGGTGCACGAGCCGACGATGACAATCTGCACGAAGGAAGCGTGGGGTGACATCATGAGCATGTTTAGCGATTCCGTCGCTCCGAGTGATGGCGGTTACGAGGCGGATCTGAGCACCGACGAACGAGCAAAGGAAGCCGCCGCCAACGCGCTGGCCAACAAAAATGACAACGACGGAGATTTATGCATTCGCGAAGACACGTGCGTGCTCTCGGAAAAGATGCTCGCCACCCGTCTCGCAGAATCGCGCAAGCCGTTGAAATTTTCCGAAGCGCCACCGGATGACGGTGGATTGTTCATTCGCGAAGATACGGTGGCAATCCCAAGCAACCTCGCAGCGCTCTCCATCCGGGAGGATACCGAATGTATTCCTAACATTGCCGTCATGACGGTGACTCCAGCGTCTACCGCTCCATCAAAGTCGACGCGGCGCACATTTGGTGTTCGCGAACCGAGCCCGAAGTTGACTTCGGAGGTGAAGCGCTCGGCGCTCGCTCCGATTACTACTCGAGAGGAATCTAAATTTGAGCTCATTAATCCGTTCGATGAGACGGCGATGGACGATCACATCGCGACGCTTCAGCCGGCGTTGTCTTCACAACCTGGTGTCAGCGTCGACCTGCGCTCTTCGGTCGTTAACACGCTCACTGAAGCGGCCAAGTCTGTCAGCAAGGGGGGCAAGCGCGCCGCCGCCGGGGTGACGGTGACTCTGGGTAGAACCTCGTACACGTTCAAGGGTCGCGTCGGCGAAGGAGCGCACGCCGAGGTGTACGAAGCCGAGTTGGAGAGCACGGCTCGTGCGTCGAACGATGAGGATGTCGGTGGCTACGCCGTCAAGGTGCAAGAGGCTCGATACGCCAAGTGGGAATACGTCATTGCTCAGCGACTCGTCGAACGCCTTCCGTCTGAAGCGTCGGCAGCGGTCAACTGGGCGAAGCCGATCGCGCTCCATCTCATTGGTGGAAAGGATCAAGACGGTGAAGACGCCTCTATGGGTGTCTTGGTGATGCCCTTTGGTGAGCACGGCACACTGCAAGATGTGTTGAACTCGTACCTGCGCGAAGGCAAGCAAATGCACGAAACTTTGGTCATGTATTACGCCGTCGAAATGCTTCGTTTGGTTGAGTGGATTCACGGCGCCGGGATCGTGCACGCCGACTTGAAACCAGACAATTTGCTCTTGCGAAACGGCGGGGACGATTGGTGTGATTGGGCTGCCCACAGACCGGGATCGTGGACGGAGAAGGGTCTTGCACTCATCGATTTTGGTCGCGCGATAGACTTGTTGATGTACCCAGAGGAGGCTGCTTTCGTCGGTGACGCCGGAGCAGAATCGTTCCGCTGCATCGAAATGATGCACGGCAAGCCATGGACTTACCAAGCGGACTGTTACGCCATCGCATCCACCATTCACTGTCTCTTGTACGGTTCTTACATGGAAGTTGAACTCACTCCGGCAACGACGAACACGTACCGACAGCGCCAACCGCTCCGACGATACTGGAAAACGGAGCTTTGGGAGGTTGTCTTCGACCGACTGCTCAACCAGCCGACCGAGTCGACACCACCGCCTCTTGGATCGCTTCGATCACTGCTCGAAGAACAAATGCGGGGCGAAGGGCAAAACATTCGCAAGCTGCTCATGCACCAGACAATAACCATGTTCGAGCAAGTGCGAAGCGGCAAAACCTAAAGGAGAGGCGTTTAGATTTGTAAAAACATTTTTGCGCATTCATGTACAAAAAGAAATCGTTTCTAGCACGGATGATTGTTTATGCCGCGTCGCGTGACGCACGCAGTACCTCATGGAGCACCTCTTCTTCGTCGCGATCCAAGTCTGGCATGTACACCGTCCAATCGAAGCCATGACGACGTATGATGTGGTCGTAAAAGTCTTCCACATGATAATTCGGATCGCCGTGCGGGAACGAAGCACATATCGGACATACAGCTCGAATTGTGTCATCATGGTCGTGGTCGTCGAGCACGTGCACAATGAGGTCTCTTCGTCTGTTAAAGTGGTAGCTCGCCTCTAGTGCTGCAAAGTAGTTTTCAAACTCTCGTTCCACCTCTTCCAGCGAGAGTTCATCGACATCGAGACCCAACTCGTCGCCCACAACCCTCCAACTGGGCCTTTCTCTAGTAACACATATTGGACACACTAATTCCACATCGTTGTTGAGCGTCTCCTCGTTTTCATCATCGTTTTCGTCATCATTGGCACTCGCGTTAGCAGCAGGTTCGAGTCGGCGGCGCACTTCGGCTTCCCGAAACATTCTGACCTCTACGGCTTGAGACCTTCTTCTTCTGTCTGCCTCGGCGGCGTATACGGCCTCTGGCCATCCGGACACCGGTTGAAACGCGAGCTTCGGCATCCTCTCGCGTCTCTCCGCCAAAGCCGTTAAAGCGGCCTCATCCTTCGTGATCGGACACTCCACAATGTGCTCCCGCGCGAGAGATAACACCACGTTCTCCCCGCATCCGCACGCAACAACGGTACTCTTCAAGCCTCGGCGCAACGCTTCATCTGGCGTCGACCCTCGTCCCGCGACTCTCACTCGACAAATCGGACACGTCGTCCCAAATTCCCCCTCACGCCGCTCTCGCACCGACGTCTGTTGCCACTCGTGCGCGCACGCTTCGCAGAACGAGTGTCCGTTCCCGCACGGAAACACCACCGGGCGTCGGTACACTCCGAGACAAATCCCACACATCCACTTTCCCTCCACCGCATCGATGAACGAGTCGCCCTTCGTCGTCATGACTCCACTTGGCGAAATTGAACGATGCGAAAATGTTCCAGTCGTTCGTTCGCGTGTTTCGCGGCGTTTCCACGTCGCGGGTGCGTCGACGTGCGGCGCGCGCGCGATTGGCGAGTGGCGTTTCGTGTCGGTCTCTCGGAAACGCCGTTTTGTATGATTTAACAGTTTGATGTATCTCATCCATGAGTCACGACTCGTCCTTGTGTTACCACGTGCAATCCGCAGTTCGCGGGGCGCCCGCATTCCGCCGCCCGTCGACGGTCGACTCGACGGAGGTTTCGACCCGGAGCGTCCGCGTGTCGACGCCTCTCATTTCCCACCGTCTGAGACCCCGATCGCGACGCGCGAGGCGCGCGACCCGGGCGAACACGGGACGACAAATGGGCGCCAAGGGCAAGAGACGCGACGCAGCCACGGCACCGAAAACCACGCGCGCGCACGATGCGGCGCGAAACGGCGACGCTGGCGCGCTCGTCGCGGCGCTGGCGGAAGATCCCATGCTTTTAGACGCCGTCGATGCGCTTCGGAGGACACCGTTGCATCTGGCGGCGTACGGTGGGCACGAAGAGTGCGTGGATTTGTTGTGCAAGAGAGGCGCGCGCGTCGCCGCAGAGGCTACGGATGGTTTCACGGCGTTGCATTTTGCGTGCAGAGCGGGGAAGACGGATGTGGTCAAGGCGTTGGTGACGAAACATGGGGCGAACGCCAAGGGGATGACGTACAAGAGCGAGAATGCGCTGCACTTGGCGGTGAGCGGGGGGAAATGTTCGGTTTCGTTGGTAACATTTTTGTTGAGGAAAAAGGTGAACGTCAAGGCGACAAGTAAAAAGGGCAGGAGCGTTTTAGAGTGCGTGAGAGAGGATGCAGAGGATGGCTTGAGAGAGATGATCGAAAAAGCGATCGAGGAGGCGGAGAAGGAGGAGAAGGAGAAGAAAGTTGAGGCTGACATTGGTCCGAGCGTTGGACCGGAAATCGGTCCGAGCATTGGGCCGAGCATTGGACCAGAAATCGGTCCGAGCATTGGGCCGAGCATTGGGCCGAGCATCGGGCCGTCCGCGCGGCCAGGAAGTGGAAAAATTGATAGAGACGCCATCGGCGTCGTGGACGATGAGGACACCGATGATGAGCCGAAAAAGAAGAAGAAGAAGAAAGTCGTCGGCGCCATGACGTTTGGAGAGGATGACGAATAAACTTTTAGTCGAGTGTATCAAATATAATATTTCACATATTTCTAGAATGCATGAGACCCAACCATTATCGTCGCCCGCCTCCTCTACCGCCTCCTCCTCTACCGCCGTTGAGCTTGGACTGCTTGGTGACGCGAAGCTTTTCTCCACCGCCATAATCCTTTCTTCCCATCATGCTCAACAACTTGTCGGCGTCGTCATCATCCTTAAAGCCTCTCTTAGCCCCCTTACCCTTACGTTCGTCTTGCTCTCGCATTTGCTGGATCGCAATGCGTTGCGCCTCGTTGACACGATCGTACAGTAGCATGACAGCTTCTTCCTCGAGAGGAAACTTTTCAAGCTTTTTATTAATCAAACGCTCAATCTTTTGGTACAATTCGACGTCGTATTGCGTCACCATGGTCACCGCCAAACCAGAGCGACCTGCTCGCGCGGTGCGACCGACTCTGTGCACGTAATCCTTACTGTTTTGCGGCACGTCGTAGTTGATGACGACATCGACGGATGGAATGTCCAAACCGCGCGACGCGACATCCGTGGCGATGAGAATGTTTCGCTCCCCGCTCTTAAACTTTTGCAATGCCGCGATGCGCTTGGGCTGAGACATTTGCCCGTGAATCGGAACCGCACCAAACCCGAGATTCCGCGCGATGAGCGCGAGTTTCCGCGTCTGATCGCAGGTTCTCGAAAAGACAATCAACGTCGACGCACTGAGCTCGTTAAAGAGATAGGTTGCGTAGCAATCTTTGTGTTTCGCCGGAATGAACAAGTAGTGCTGCTTGAGCGAGTCCACCGTCGAATACTTTGCGCTGACCTCCACCTTGACTGGATCCCGCAAACACGCCCGCTGCAACTTGGCCACCTTATTTGTCATCGTCGCGCTAAACAATTGCGTTCTTCTCTCGCTCGGAATCACCCTCAAAATCTTATCAATCTCTTCTTCGAAATCCAAATTGAGCAACCTATCCGCTTCGTCGAGCACGAGCACCTTGAGCGCTCGAAGACTAAACCCCTTTGTGTTCTCCAGGTGATCCACCACTCGACCGGGCGTACCCACAATGACGTGCGGTCGTTTCCCCAATTTGATCGCCTGCAACGTCATGTCCACTCCACCGACGAGCGTCGCCGTTCGAACCCCAACGCCTTCTCCAAGCGCTTCAATCTGTTCAGCAATTTGTATAGCCAACTCTCTCGTCGGGCTCAAAATCAACGAATGAAACGCCTGCGGGGAGTCCAACAGGCTTTGTAAAATCGGCAACGCAAACGCTCCGGTTTTCCCGCTCCCAGTTTGCGCGAGTCCGATGACGTCGCGCTGTTTTAACGCTTCAGGAATAGACGCCGTCTGAATCGCAGAGGGTCGTTTCCAGCCGAGTTTCGCGCACGCCTCGGCGAGTTCAGCGCACACGCCGATGGATTCAAAGGTTTCATCCGCCGGTGGCTTGTCATCCGTCGTCGTTTTCGTCTTATTCGCGTCGTCGCCGGTTGCCATGGTGATCAGCGGTGTGTGACGACGACACGATGCTCGAGTGTGTGGCGGCTGTGGCGGCTGCAAAGTCACTTTTTACAATAGTTGGTTATCCTACGCATACAACTGAAGATTACAAACGCGGTGCGGTGCGACTGACGATCAGATTAAACGTCGCCGCGAGGGAGACACGATTCTGTGGAGAGGAGAAACACCTTGGCGAACAACTGAGGGTTCTTCATCGGCTCGCCGGAATCCGCGGGATCGTCGCCCTGGCGAACGTCGACGACGCGCGGGTAAAAAGCGCGCAAAGACGCCGATCTATCCCCCGGTCGAATGCTTCGAATCGCCCTAACGCGACTGGGAAGGGCGGTTTGGATTATATGTGGTTCGAAATCGACGACACGGTTCATGTCAACCTGAGGGAACTCGTCTTGGAGGTCTTCAAGCGCGCGAGCGACAGAATCCAAATCGTCCAGGAGCAACGCCGCGGGATTGCCTTCAACCACGCGCTCGGCGTTCACCGCCGGAAACGCGCGTTTGAGCGCAATCAATCGCATCGCAACCTCACTCAGGGGTAGATGCAGGACTTCTGGACACCTCCACAGCATTCTCGCGACGTCCGTGCCTCGCGGAAACAACGCCTCGAGCCGACTCAGCGCGTGTCCGAGCGCGTCGGGTTGTCTATACAACTCCCTCTCCGCCACCCCGCTCGCCAATTCTCGACCCATGGCGACGAGTGATTTCCTCTGATGTTCCTCGGTGACACCTTTCGAGAGCCAAAACGCGTCCAGCGCTTCCGTTTCGGCATCCATCTCTGGTTGCGGGAACAACCAGGCATTTTGCTTGACCAACCTCTCAAAATTCGCTCCACCACCGTTACCACCACCGCCCCCGCTCGTCGACGCCGCCGCGCCAGTGTCATCCCTCCCGTTCGTTGACGCCGCCGACACCGCGCGTCTACCTCCGGACGTCCGCGAACGGCCGCGACGCGACCGAGAAGAGGGTGCCCCATCTTTATCAACCGTGACTCGCCGCGCCGCAGACGTGTCGCGGTGCCTACGCGCGACGCCGACGCGCGGGTATCCGGACCTCCCGACACTCGGTGTCGTCGTCGTCGTCGTCCGACCCGTCGAGCGCATTCTGGGCGGTTCACCGCGTCGGCGTGTGCGGAAGAGGCGCGAACTCGCTGTTCTCAACGAAACCGGTCGGTTGGTTGGTACTCGGTCGTCACACTGACGATGCACGCGCTCGCGCGACGATCGACGAGAGCCGTGACGGATGGTTTTCGTCGTCACGCCGCCGTCGCCGCGCGCTCGACGACGGCGCCTGAGGGAGGGCAAAGGGGCAGTGCGACGGCTTTGGATGCGATTCTGTTGCTCCCGTGCGCGCTCACCGGTGGACTCGGGGCGTGGCAGATGACGCGGCGGGAAGAGAAGACGCGCGCGATTGACGCGCGAGCGAGCGCGTTGGGCTCGAGCGTGCGCGCTGGGAAGGCGGTGGTGGGACGCGATGGAGTGGTGGAGTACGCGAGGTGTTTGGTACGAGGGGAGTTGGACACGGATAGAACGGTTCGCGTCGGTCCGCGGGCGAGAAGCGTGTGCGGCGTGAGCGTTCCGGGAGGGTTGATAGTGACCCCAGTGCGGTTGTGGGATGGTGATCGGCGACGGGATGGTGCGTGGTTCGGTTCGAAGGGGAAGGAGGGTGATGATAGGGAGGCGAAGACGGTGTTGCTAATTAGAGGTTGGGCTCCAGATTCGTGGACGGAGGCCGACGCGTGCGTGAAAACAGAGGGTGTGGCGAAAGAATCGGAACGTCCTGGGCGATTTACGCCGGATAATTCGCCGGATGAATCACGATGGTATTGGTTGGATGCCCCGGCGATCGCTGAGGCGTGTGGACTCGCGCGAGATACGCCGTTGATTCAAGCCGTTGCGGAGTCCGAGGCGTCGCGCGTGGGTCCAGACGGAGAACCAAAGTATCCCTCTGCGAGCACAAAGGACGAGTTGATGACATTTCCAGTGTCCCCGGAACAGCACTTGGGGTACGCCGTCACGTGGTTCGCACTCTCAGCGTTTACCGGCGTGATGGCGGTCGTTCGCATGCGACGTAAGATGGGTCATCGAATTTGAAGACGCTTCATGTAAGATATAGAATTGTTTTACTACAGTGCTAACGTTTCTGTTCGCGTTCATCACCCGTCTATCGCATCATCAAAGTCTCGAGTCGGTTGAGATTAGGATATCCTTTGCCTGAAAAGTTGCGCTGCACGACTGTGGTTCCGTCTAGTTCTTCGGCGACTTCAATCGTTTGCAGTCTCGAGCGTTGACTGAGCGGATAGAGCTGCGCGGGGACGCCCCCACCGCTCTCCTCGTGGATGTTCTCGAATTCGAGGCACAAGTCGTTAACAAGCTCGCGAAGCTCCTTGTTGATGAGGACTTGGTCCTGGCCGCGCGTGTATCGTCGAGCGTACGACGCTCCGTTCTCGTTGCGACGCTCCTTTGTCGCAAATGGATCTTCCAAGCTGTATCGCACGTTGAAGAGTCCCAGCATGGCTAAGGAAGTGATGACGGACATGCAACACGCGTAGAATATCACGAGACCTTTACTGTAAGACGGAATATCGTAGATTTCTGCTCCCGTATACCCGCCGGCTTCGTCGTGAAGGACGTCGCTGACGATTTGCGCGTAGTACGGTCCCCAGAAAATTGGATGAATAAGAATGTAAACCCGCGCGAACGCTCTCGTCGCCATGGGCGTGCGATACGTCTTCAAAAAACGCATATTTTCCCACGCGTTGTGCGCCTCCTTTGTAAACTGACGAATCCGCGATGACTCGTTTCCAGGCATTCCCGCGTACTTTAAAATTTCTGTAGTCAACGAAAGCTTTTGAAAGTGCTCCCGAACCCGTCTCGCAATCGCCCACTGAATCTTACGACCCTTTTCCCACGCAACCCTACCACGGGAGGTGTTTAAATGCACCAGACGCGTTACCTCTGGCGCCGTCAGAAAGTTTCTCACGTCGCACACCAATGCGACAGTCATCCACCGCACCTCGTGCACGTGTTTCGCCGGTAAATTCTCCCGTCCATTCTTACCCCAATCCCAGTCTCTGTGCCCCTGATAATAACTCAAAACGCTCGTCTTGAATATTGCCAGCTGTTTCAATGCCTCTTCTCGTCTACGAAACGCCGAATCTAACGACCCAGTCAACGGATAAATGATTGCGAACGACACAAACGTCCAACTCAAATTCACCGCTAATCTATGCCCGTGAATTTCGTAGAATACAAAGAACAGAGTCGCCGCCACCGACACCATGGCCACGATCAACGACTCAGCCGTGATCAAAAAGCGTCTGAACACCCGAAACGCGGCTAAAATGTTCAGCACGGCGCTTCGAAACGACCCTAGACGTTCAAACTCCATCTCTCCGTCCAAAGGTCCCAACTCTTCAAACGCTTCCAACGCGTGCTTCGCGTCCAAGTTCAACTGCGTGTAATTCTTATCTTCGAGCGTGGAACTCGCCGAGACGCTTCGTTTATGCATTTCCAATCGTTCCATCGTCGTTGGGGGTGTTCCATCGGCGTCTTCATCCCCATTTCCGGACCCGTTGACGTCGGCTTCGTTCTGTTCAATTTTCTCGGCGTCATCAGCATCATCAACAACACTCTCTCGAATCGGTTCCGTATTCCCATCCTTTGTCGTCGACATGGCGATCGCGAACACACAAACCCCCCAAGATCTGTTTATCGTACAGCCTCTCGCGCGCGTGTGCTCGTCAACGTCTCGCGATCGATACTGGCGTCGTCTGGAACCTGATTGACTCCACGCAGTCCTAGAAGTGAAAAATGAATTCACATCTTCATTCATCGACGCGGTCGATCGGTACGGTCAAGAAGGTCGACGAGGTAGACACCGAGAGTAACGATCAAACGCGTTCGATCGTCGTTCGGTGCGGTGCGTTTCGGTTCGACTCGATTTAACCCGCGGTGTGAACGAGTTTTCATTTTCGTTTTCACTCGCGCCGACACACGCTGATCTGAATCGATTCATTCAATCAATCAAACGCTTTCCGTTGAAGCGATAAACGCGCGATGGCGTCGGGAACGATCCATTACAAGTTTAAATCAGCCAAGGTGTTCGATACGCTCGCGTTCGATGGGTCCTTCATCGCGGTGGGGGAACTTAAGCGGGCGATTTCTGAAAAGAAGGGGCTGGGGAAGGACCACGCGTGCGAACTGGTGCTGACCAACGCGCAAGATGGAACGGAATACGATGATGAGAGCGCGTTGGTTTGGAAAAACACGTCAGTGATTGTGAAGAGAGTGCCGATGATGAAACAGGCGGCGGTGGGGACGGCACATGGGAGTGAGGTGGTGAAAAAGGTGGTGTACGTGGCGCCGCCGGATGTGTCGCAAATTCCGAGCAAGACGCAGACGCGAAGGTTGCAACAAAACTTGAATAAGATTTCGAGTGGACTTGCGAGCGGGGAAAACGGTAGTGGTGATGGTTCGGCGGGGAACGATGCGTTAGCGAACATGGCGAGGGAACAGGCGCAACAGTGGGAGAGTGAGAAGATGGCAGCAAACGCGGCGGCGTTGGCAGCGGGCGGAAGAGGCGGAGGAAGAGGCGGAGGGAGAGGCGGTGGAAGGGGCGGAAGGGGCGACGGTCCTCCTGGTCCGGGCTACATTTGTTTCAAGTGTAATAAAGGCGGTCACTGGATTCAAGATTGCCCGCTCGCCGCGGATACGACAGTGGAGATTGTGCGTACCAAGCACGCGTACGGGATTCCGCAAACAAAACTCGAAGCCACCACAGGGGGCATTCTCGTCGCCCCGACCGGCGAGTCCGCGCAAATGGTCGCGGCTGAGGATGAGTTTCAAAAGATGTTTGGGTTCTTGAACGAGCGCGGGAAGGAACCACTGGCGATTGGGAACGGTGAAGAGACGCTCGCCATTGGCGATGGATTGGAGCAAACCGAAGAAGTGACGCCGGCTGCTGACAACGCGGACAACGAAGCGCCCGCGCCTGCGCCCGCGCCCGCGCTTCCCCCAGGATTCGTTCCACCACCACCAAACATGCCTCCACCACCGGGAACGCGGAAGATTGATCCGACCGCTCCTGCTGTCCCGCCGATGATGCCGATGATGCCGGGAGCGGATCCCTTTGATCCCATGGGTATCATGTCCATGGACACCTCCATCGAAGGGTTGAAAAAGATGGCGGAAGAGCTCAAGCAGCAGCAGGCGCTGCTCGAAGCCAAGGGTGCGGATATGAGTGCGATGTTTGCCATGGGTGGGGGAGGTGTTCCGGCGGTGCCGTTGCCTCCGATGCCAGCGATGCCTCCGCCTCCGTCGGCGAAACCGTCGACGGCGGAAGGACGCGCGATGGATTACGCGACGGGCCCGCCGGTTTTTGAAGAGGAAGAGGACACCATCGTCACGCTCGCCGGGGAAGAACCGGTGCCGGAGGTTGAGGAAGAACCGTTAAAAGCGGAGACAAACGTGGAAGCGCCGGCGCAGAGACGCAAACCGCCGCCGCCGCCGGCGACCATTCCAGATGATATCGCGAAGGCGCACGAGCTCGCGAAAGCCGCTGCCGCGGCGCCACCGCAGCCTCGAAACGGGCGACGACAACGCGATGATTCGCGCGAAAGAGAACCAAAATTTGGATCTGGCGCAGCACGGCCGCCACCGAGACGCGCGGTGCGACCAGGTGGGGCACGAACGAGGAACGATTCGCGCGAACCGCCGGCGAGCCGCAGACGCGACAGATCCAGAGACCGAGTCGACTCGAGACCGAGCGGTGGACGCAAACGTGATCGAGAGGACGACGCGAAGGACGGACGCAATGACGACGCGGGTGAGCGACGGGCGAAGAGACGCGACGGAGACGTAGGAGGGCACGACTCGGCGACGATTTCCCGCGAAAACTCTGCAGATGATTTTCCAGCAGACGGTCGACGCTCGCGCGGATCCAGAGGCGGACGAAGCCGCGGTGGGCGGTCGAGGCGAGGACGCGGCGGTGGGTCGAGCGTTCTCAATCGCATCGGTCGATGATGCGACGAGACGACGAAACACGAATAGAAACAAATATAGCCAAAACGACGAATGAAAGAAAAAATCAGTCTTGACAAAAATTACTACGCCTCGCGCACCGACCTTCTGTGCGCCTCTAGAGGCATCCCACGCCTCACCTCGTCGACGCGACCGAGCGATATGTCTGCAACGGCGATTCCTATTCCTGAATCCGGATCATCCATCCTCGCGATGACCTCCCCCCACGGATCGATAATCATTGCATGGCCGTACGACGACCGACCTCCGCCGTGATCCCCGCACTGCGCCGCCGCCACCACGTAACACTGCGTCTCGATCGCCCGCGCACGCAAGAGCGTCTCCCAGTGCGCCGCACCAGTTTTCTTCGTGAACGCGCTCGGAACGACAATCACGTCGGCCCCGCGTTCGAACCGAAGAGCCTGATATACGTCTGGAAAGCGTAAATCGTAGCAAATAGAGGCGCCGACGACCCCTAATCCCGGCACCTCGTGTGTCGTCAGACTCGTCCCAGGCGCCGTGTACTCGCTCTCGCGAAGAACCGCACCTCCTGGAACGTCGGCGTCGAACAAATGAATCTTCCTGTACGTATCCCCGTGGACGTCGCCGCTCGAAGAAACCATGACGTGCGAGTTGTACCTCTTCCCAGCTTGCGCTTCCTCCTCGCAACGCTCCGCGACGCAACACGAGATCCATAACCCGTGTTCGCGCGCGAGAGATTTCATCCGTCGCACAACTGGTCCATCCGCGATGCTCTCCGCGACGTCATCGGCATCCTTTTTCGACGCGCCGACGCACGCGAATGCTTCAGGTAGAAAGATCGCGTGACAACGCTTTTCTTTCGCTCTCGCGCACAACTCCGCAGCGCAGCGCAGATTCGCCTCGACGTCGCGCGTGGATGTCATTTGCGCCACGGCGACGCGCGTCGGTGGCGTCTCTCGCATCGCCGCAGACATCGTCGGCCAGGCGGACACTGTCGGAAACGCTTTGTTTGCAGTGGCGAAAACCGTTAGAAAAACATTCCAGAACTCGACGCCGCAATGTCCGCGTCGACCCCGACGCCGGCACCGGCGCTCACCCGCCGCGAACGCATCGGATGGTACGCGTACGATTTCGCAAACTCCGCCTTTCACCAAGCCACCGGGGCGGTGTTCGCACCGTTGTTACTGGACGCGCTCGCAATGGATAGAGCGTGGAAACTCGCCGGAGGCGGAGAGAACGGGCAAAATTTGAGCATGGCAGCGTGAATCCATTAATAGATTCGATTTCAATGCATTCTATGTGTATATATATTCCAATCTTAGACAATCGTACCGTTCTCCAAGTCGTATTGCCCGTCGCTCGGCCTCACTGTCTCAGGCTTGAACACGCCCCCTCTGTATGCCGCGCTGACGGGACTAAACGGCACACCCTCTCTCGATTTGGGTTTGCATCGCGCTCTGAATCGCAATTCAATACTCACGCGACCCTTGATGGCATTTTTTCGAGCCGCGATGGGGTCCTCAGCGCCGTTTCGCAAGTCCCGCTTGTCCTCTGGCATCCACGTGCCCGCTCCGTGCCACATGTCAAAGGAATCAAAAATCATATACGGCGCCGTGATCCACACGTGCTCATCGCTCGGCTGCAACTCTGGCGATCCACGCGTCATATAATTTGCATCCTGCGCTTCAAACTTATCCTCCTTCTTCTTCGTGCTGAAGGCTTGCATCACCATCGGCGCCGCGCTCATGGGATTAGCCTTGATTTTCTCCAGTGTAGACATCAACTGGCTCCCCGTCGTCTTTTTCGAATCATCCTCAACGTTATCTTCCGGGCGTCTCACGTCATACGTCCACTCTTTGGCGCCACCGTTCCTCGGCAGGAGCACCACGAGCGGTTTATCCCACGCTTGACCTGTCGGATCCCTCGGCGAACGAAGCAACCACACGTTGTAGTACCGGTAACTGTACTCATCACTCGCCTCCATCCCAGCTTCCATCCAGCCCGGGCTCTTGTAATCGATCGCATCCGGATCTCTGTGCAATCGTCCGAGGGGATTATATTTACTCATGATAAAGTCCTCCTTTGTCCTCCGCTGCATGAAATCGATCGCTCGATTGTAATATTTTGGTTCATTGACGAACGCAACTCCGTTGAGCACCTCCCCGCCGAACTCCGGGGAGCACTCCTCTGGAAACGCCTCCTCCAACAAAGCCTTACCGGCTTCAAACGCCTCTGGCCACAACGTATGATGTCCAGCATTCTTATTTTTCACCCCGATCGCGTCCCATCCGTCATCAATCACACTCAAGAGTTTCGCGAGTTTCGGCGACGATGGATCGATGATCGACACGAAACGACCCGCGTTCGCCTTTTCAATCGCCTCTCGCGCCGCGTCGTTGATATAAACCGTCTTATCGATCGATCCGTCTTTATACGGGATCGATGCCGTGCGTTCAACCGCATCGGGGGAGATTGGCGTCGGTGCCGGCGCCGGTGAAGTCGCCGATGATGCTGCCGCTGCGCGCCTTATCCGAACGCCGCTTCGTTTACGCTGATGCGCGTCGACGACGACGCGTGGACGCGCGACGACGGACGACGGGACCGAGGCAACCATGTTATTCGTCTACGTCGTCGTCGCGATCGCTGAGCTCGTGGATCGGGTCCGCGGTCGACGGTACGGCTTCAAATGCGGACAACGTCTGAGTCAGCAGAAGATATTACGCGCAAACGTGTGTGTGCGTGACATCGAAACTTTAAAATGCTGATTGTACAAACACAAAAGGGCGATCAAATCTATAAAGTCTCCTCGGCGTCTTCAAAAGTTTCTTCTTCGCCTTCGCCTTCGGCGTCTTCGGCGTCTTCGGCGTCTTCTTCAGAAGCTTCACCGGCTGCTAATTCATTGTCGATTTCCTCATTCGCCGACGCCACGAGCGCCTCAGCGGCAGCCTCGCGTTGCGCGCGCGCCTGCGCTTCTAACCAACTCATGATTTGCTCTTCGCTAAGTTCAGGGTGGAGGGATTTCATGACGTGAATCATCGTCGGTCGCGGTTGTACCAGGCGCATCTTATGCGCATCGGTGTGGTTTTGCGCAAAGCGGTAATCCCTCTTTCTCTCTGGGTGCTCGAAAACGTTTTGCATGCACTTAGAACAGAGATCAAACCCCATGAACTCGGATTCGGAGCACTCCTCGCACTGATACCGCGGACCGACGATGGGGTACAAACCGCACCAATCGCAACCGACGCCGTAGTGGACAAAGGTGGACGGCTCAAATACGATAACGCCGCCGTCGCCAACTTGCACAGAAGGATGAGAATCGTCCGACGAATCACCGTCATTTTCAGCATCGTTGCGTTCAACATCGTCACTCTCCATGTCGCGTTCTTCCTCCTCATCCATCGTAGTCGCCGCGTCGACCATTTTCAACGCAGCGTCCTCTGCGCTTGCGGCCTTTGCGTCCTCCTCCATCTGCGCATTTGGTGAATTTTCTAAATGTCTCTTCAACTCGGCGTCGCACCGCTCCCTCGACTCTCGCACAACCTCTTCCGGGTACACCGCCTCTATGTCATCCTTCATGGTGAAGATGACGCTCGTCGGTTCCCTCCAAGCCCCGCACTCGACGCACCAGTCGCCGCCTCGGGCTCCGCTTACGAGCATCTTTGCGTGCGCCTCTTCGTAAAGCGTCCCACACTGCTGACAACACACCGGTCTCGTCGCGAGCTCTCCACACCACCGATCAACTCCACCACATCCACACGCGTGAAACACCGCCATCTCGCGCCCACTCGACGGATCGAACGCTGAAATCTCACCCGAAACGGCGTCGCTCTTCGCAGTCTCTTCGTCTTCCTCTAGCGCTCGCTCCAACGCGCTCGCCACGGTTTCATCGTCATCCATCACGTTCAAAGCCGTCGATCCGAACCCAACAACGCGAAGTTTCGGTGGTTTCCGTACATTTGTCTGTTCTTCATTCGCATCCGTTGTCGTCGTCGTCGTTTCCAGAGCGTCGCGCGCGCGCTCGACCGACAACGCCTCAAACCGCGGGCTCTTCATCCCTTTTTCCTTCTCCTCCTCTCGCCCTTCCCTGAGCCTCTTTGCGAACGCCGCGACGTCGCACCAACACGTATGGTTTTCCAACGCTCGACTCAGCGCCGGAAGTGCGGTGAACGCGGCGCGGCAGAGCGCGCAGCGGGAGTCGCCAGTCGCGCTCATGGCGCAGTGTGTACAAAACAAGCACGCGACGTGTCCGCACGGGAGCGGCGACGGTTTGACGCAGAGCTGCAAACAGACGGGACATGATTTATCCGACGCGCGCGCGAGCGGGGTCGTCAGAGCGCGGCGACTGTACATCGTTCGTCGGTGGGGTGGGTGACGGACGAGTCGCGATGTGACGGGCTAGTTGGTTGGTTGGTTGGTTGGTTGGTTGGTTGGCTAGAGGCGAGCGCTGGTGTTTTCTTTCGTTGTTTCAATACAATCGTAAAATGGGTGTGCTGCGCACGCAATGGGGAAAAACGCGTAAGATTTAACGGAGGAGACGGACGGCGCGATTGGCGGCGGAGGTGACGGCGCGAGCGACGCGAGCACGAACACCGGATGCGGCCGACGCATCCGTAGCCGTCGTTCTGGCGCGCTTCGCTGTGGCGGATGTGGATGTGGAGGATCCGCGGCGCGACGAGCGCGCGCGAACGGTGGAATCGTCTTCATTTCCACCGTTCATCACGTCGGGTTCCGTTTTGATTTCCTTTTTAATTTTAGCGGCGACGGAGCGGGAAGACTTGTTGAGCATCGATCCACCACCCGTCTTCAACTGCAACTTTGGAACGTACGCCGTCGTTCGACCGCCAATCTCGATAAATTTGATCGCATCGCCGTTCACCTTGGCGCCGTCTTGTTTACCCCACCTGTGATGAAACAACCAATCTGAAGGGAACAAATCGTGATCGCTATTTGCGTCGCACGCCACTCGAACAACCTCCTCCACTCGCGAACGAATCGCCGCGAGCTGCTCCTCGTTCAACTCGTTCGCCCGAGTCTCCGGATGCACCCTCGCCCGGTACAAAATTTCATCCGCCATCCAATTCCCAATCCCAGCTATGATTTTCTGATCCATCAGCACCGTCTTGATCGCCGCGCTTCGTCTCGCAAACAACCCGCCAAACGCCTCCTCGTCTGGCAACGACGACTTTGGATCCGGGCCGAGGTTCCCGATCACCTCGTCCACGTTCTCCACCAATCGAATCTTCCCGAATCGCCTCGGATCGACGTACGCGATTTCGATCCCGTTATCAAACTCGACGACGAGTTTCGCGAACCGCGGGGGCCAATCTCCCAATCCGGACGCCTTTGAGTTGTAATACTGGATGCCATCCACGCCTCGCACGACGAACGCGCCCGTCATGCCAAAGTGAAAACACGGCGTCATCGACGTTGACGATGGTTTCGCATCGCCCTCGAGCGTCCACCACAGCTGTTTCCCGTGTCGATTCGACGCGACGACGCGTTTACCGGTGAGCGCCTCTTCGAAAGCGCCCGGTTGAATGTCGACAAAGACTTTATCGTCGACGACTGGGCGGTCGACGCGGACGACGCGGGCGTTGAGACAGAGGTCTTCGACCAGACGACGCGCCTTGTCCACCTCTGGGAGTTCGGGCATGGTTCGCCGTCGCCTTCGCGGGACGAGCGCGTGCGCGGGTGTCGCGATTCAAGTGACGTCAGCTGTCGTGATTGAAAAAGTGC
>Ga0255770_10000846_pt1 | contig 28622 bp, 29 predicted proteins | sample 071ome_22_FD_179968 | JGI IMG/M metagenome (GOLD analysis project Ga0255770, IMG submission 179968) | Coastal salt marsh microbial communities from the Groves Creek Marsh, Skidaway Island, Georgia - 071404AT metaG (version 2) | ecosystem: Environmental > Aquatic > Marine > Intertidal zone >...
GCATCCTTGCGTTTCCCTGCCCGTTCCCAATGAATGGGTAATGTACGCCCGTAAAGTTGTTCGGTGCGTTCAGGGCTGCCAACCATGTCGGGTTGTTCCACATACGAGAAAATCGCAACATATCGTGGCGTGGTTCCGATAAGCGCGCTCACCCGAGAGCTATCACTGCAAACAGAAGACGATAAGATCGTGCTTCATCCCAATATTAGTGAACTCTATGCCCGCAAGATTGGAGATCTAAAAAGCCTTATTCAAAATGACACCACCAAACACCAGGCCACTGAGATCATCCAATCCCTAATTGAGAAGATCGTAGTGTCACCCACAGGCCAGCGTGGCAAAAGCGATGTGGTTTTACACGGCGCATTGGCGTCCATACTCGCATACGCAAACGACACCGCTCAAAGCGGTGTGGTGTCTTCTGGTGTTGGTAGGGTCTTATTGGTTGCGGGAGCAGGATTTGAACCTGCGACCTTCAGGTTATGAGTGAGGTGGTAATTGATTAGCATAAGATCTCATACAGTTTCATAAATCACTGTTTTTATGATATTTTAGTGTTTTTATTGATTTTAAATTGCTTGCTGAGACTTCATGAGATATCCTCAAGTATCATTCATAACGTAGCAATAAAGCGGCAATTATGCTCACAGATAAACAAATTCGAGACGCCAAACCCAAAAATACGGTGTATCGCCTGCGGGATACTCATTCTGTCGTCCGCGGATTTGGCGTGACTATCGCCCCTTCCGGTGCAAAGAGTTTCTTTTTAGCGTTCACGAGTCCAGAAGACGGGAAGCGGAAGCAAGTCAGCCTGGGAAGATATCCAAACGTTAAACTCGCTGACGCCCGAAGGCTAGCATTGGAATATCGCGGACGTATCGATAACGGCGTTGATCTTGCCCGAGAAAAACAACAGGCAATCGATTACAATATCGAACAACGGTCCCTGGGCACCCTAGGTGACTTGCTGGATTTGTATATTGCCGACCTTCAAGAGGACGGGAAGCGCACGGCGAAAGAGGTTAAGCGTATCAAAGGCAAGGATATTCCGTCATATCTCTTATCGCGCCCTGCGCATCTCGTTTCTAGGGATGATATTTTGGATGTCCTCGCAGCGATCGCGCAGCGTGGTGCTAAGGTGCATTCGGACAACGTCCGCGCCTATTTACGAGCAACATTCGAGCTTGGAATACACGCACAATCGATGACCCGGTGGCGCGGTAAAGCGCCCAAATTTTCTATCGAACACAATCCCGTTGCTACCATCAAGCGAACACTTGCCCGCAAACCCAAAGGTCAGCGGGCGTTATCGGAGACCGAGGTCCGAGAACTATGGAACACAGATCTGCTGACGCCACAGATGCACCTTGCTCTGAAATTCATATTGGCCAGTGGTCAGCGAGTGGAAGAAGTTCTTCACGCCACATGGGACGAATTTGATTTTGAAAAAAGACTATGGACGATCGCGGGTGAACGCAGGAAGACCCGAGGAAAAACATCTGAGCCGCATCTGGTTCCGCTGACTGACTTACATATCCAAATACTGGACGAAATAAGATCCACGACCCATGATCCACGGTTCTTGTTTCCTTCACGAGGCACAGATGGACCTCGTCGGTACGATAGTCTTACAAAACCTGTATCTATCTTTGTAAAGCAAAGTGGCATGCCATCGTTCTCAGCACGCGATCTTCGCCGGACATTCAAAACCTTGGCGGGATCAATGGGCATCTCTCTTGAAATGCGCAACAGGTTGCAAGGCCATGCACTCGTTGACGTCGGCAGCGTCTATTATGATCGGTTTGATTATTTAGATCAGAAGCGGAACAGCATGCAGGTGTGGGCAATTGGTTTAACCAAAATCATCGGAAGCAAAGATGAAGGATAAAAAAGGAATACTCGCGGCTCTAGATGCAGAGATTTCTCTGGAAGATAAAATAGCTTTTGAGCTGCATAAGGTCCTTTCAGACGATAGTTCGACTGAAAAATACTCTGACCGTCGTGATATTCAGAACGTCAGACGCCGCGAATTAATAGTCGCGGCTTTGCATGCAATCCTTCAGGATCAAATTGATAAGCTCACAGACGACAATGGATCTGCTAACATTGAACTCGCTGATGATATTAATCCTTTCAGTGAACTCTCCGCAGCGTTCAGGGATCTACTGCATGATGTTCAGAGACTGAACGAAGGGATGCAAGCGGAACTCGTTGCGGCCCCTGTATATCGTGAGGCAATAGAAGCACAGAACGTGATTTCTGCTCCGAGGAAATTGCGCATAATGTGGTACGCTGCTGCGGAATTACACTGCAACAAAGATAAACATCTGTATACCTCGAAGGCAGCCTTAGAGCGGCATGCGGCAAGAATCTTAAATAGCTCACAAAAATCGCTTTCTGTTGAGAGATCAAAATTAAAAAAATGCGGGAAAGACGAAGAGCAAGCGCTTTTCTATAACTTCATTAACACAAGCAAATCACTAGCTAAAGCTTCAAGAGAAAAGTACACCGCTTTGGAATTGTTTCTTCCAGCAGTCCAGACACTCGCCTCCGAAACAATTTTTAATTTTTCGCGAAAAGTTAACTAGCCTGCTTTTACTGTTAACTATCAGCCTCACTAGCCTCCACGCAGTCACATGAAATACGGAGGTATAATATGGCTTATAACGAAGTAAAATCAGACTTCATGATGTCTGATGAAGTTGATGCGCGTGTTCCATACAGTCGCGCGCATTTATATCGCCTTGAAGATCAAGGTGAATTCCCAAAACGCAAACGCATCGGTGCCAACCGCGTTGCATGGGTCCGTGCAGAAATTGAGCAATGGCTCGCGGATCGCATGGAGGACGAGTCATGAGTAAGAATGACGACAGCACAAAAAATGGAAAGGGTAAGTTAGACTTCTCGAAGTTTAAAATACCCTCCGGAAGCTCGGATCTGCCCGTAGCTCGCAAGCTCATATTACATGTGCCAGTGACCAAAGCTCCAAAGCAGAGGTACGTGCGGGTCCACCGCGATAAAGAGTGCCACTTTGAGTGCGCATTGCTTAATCTTGAGGGCGAAGAAAGACCATTTTTGCTCTCGCCGGAAATCGCGCAGACGATTGCTAAAGACGCAAAGCGGGTAACACTCAAACTCGCGATTGATCGTCAAGGCAACATTTTTCTTTGGCCAGTACCGCCAATTCCAGAGGATGGCACTGACAACCCTTGGAATCAAAGTCAGCGTGAAGTGGCTGAACTTGCAGAAACTCATTGGGTACGCCTCACATCCAATCGATCAGTAGGGTGTTATGAACCGATTGTAGCGCAGGGTGATATACCCGAGCCAGTATGGCCAGCGTTGTCCATGGACGAGATCCTCACAATCGCATTTGGGTCAACACATGTCATCATGGATCATGAACACCCTGCCCTGCAGAAACTCTGGGGGTTGGAATGACGTACACCGAGCTTGCACGCCTACCGTTCCGAAAGATCTATGCAATCGATTTTGAATACTTTGGATCGGACGGTGAAATTCCAAATGTTGTTTGTATGGTAGTTCAAGATCTTCGATCTGGTGAAGTAATTCGACATTGGCAAGGCGATCTTCAGAACATGAAAACTCCTCCGTTTGAAACGGGGGAGGATATTGCATTGGTTTGCTATTTTGCGCCCGCCGAGGTGCAAAGCATGCTCGCTATGGGTTGGGGGCTTGATGTGTCTATCATTGATCTCTTCGCGGAATTCCGTTGTCAAACGAATGGTAACCCGAACGTGGGTCGGAAATCTCTGGTGAGCGCCTTGCAATTCAACGGGCTGGACCATTTGATCCCAGAAGAAAAGGACAGCATGCGTGATTTGATCCTGTCTAGTGGTCCGTGGTCCAAGGGTCAACGCTCAGCAATTTTAGCTTATTGTGAGCAAGACGTCGTCGCTCTTGGGCCTTTGCTGAATGCAATGCTGAAACGTGTACCTTGGTCCGGGTTGCAGTTAAACCAAGTTCTACTCCGCGGTCGATACATGAAGGCTGTTGGAGCGATGCAACACCGTGGCATCCCATTCGATTTAGATCTTCTAAACACGCTGAATGCGAACTGGGACGCTATAAAGCTAAAACTGATTGCAAAAGTGGATACTCAGTATGGTGTCTATGTGAATGGGACTTTCAAAGAGGCGCTGTTTGAGACCTACCTCTCACACAAGCAGATCCCATGGCCCAGGTTAGATAGCGGTCGTTTAGCCTTGGATCGCGATACGTTTAGTAACATGAGTAAGAGGTATCCCGCCGTTCAGCCCTTGCATGAACTACGCAAAACGCTCGGAGAATTGAAACTGAATAAACTCTCAGTAGGTCGAGACAGCCGCAATCGAACAATTTTGTCACCCTTTGCTGCAAAGACGGGCCGCAATCAGCCGAGTACAACCAAATTTGTGTTTGGCCCAGCAAAATGGGTTCGAGGATTAATCAAGCCCGCCGGAGGAATGGCATTGGCGTATTGTGATTGGTCCTCACAAGAAATCGCGATCGCTGCCGCACTTTCGGGCGACGAATTACTCTGGGATGCATATCACACTGGCGACCCGTATCTTGCTTTTGCGATCGCAGCGGGACTGGCACCACCGGATGCGACTAAGCAAACTCACAAAGCCATCCGCAACCGATGTAAAGCGGTTGTATTAGGCACCAATTATGGAATGAGTGCATACGGTGTCGCACAGGCCGCAAAGATCCACGAGCTGGAAGCGAAGGCGCTACTGCAAAAGCATCGTGAGACCTATCGTAAATTTTGGGCCTGGGCGGAAAACAACAAAGATCGTGGATTGCTTGGACTGAAGCTGGAAACCTGCTTTGGGTGGCCCATTCAGGTGACCGCCGGTGATGTAAAGGCAAACACCTTCTTAAACTGGCCGATGCAAGCCCATGGTGCAGAAATGATGCGCATTGCGTGCATTCTTGCAGTGGAACGCGGTATTAAACTCTGCGCCCCGATACACGACGCTCTTTTGATTGAGGCGCCTTTGGATCAGATAGACTCAGAGGTCGTCAGACTAAAAGAGTGCATGTCGGAAGCAAGTGAGGCTGTCCTGGGCGGCGGAAAGGTGTGCCGGGTTGATGCGGATATTGTTCGATATCCAGATCGATACATGGACGAACATGGACAGGAAATGTGGGACCAAATCATGGGCCTTCTAGCACAGACTTGAGGGGAGACCGACGCGGTTTCCGCGGGACACCTACGCGCGTTCCACGGCGCCGTATCTATATCCTTATTATTCTCCTTTAATATAAATATGGGGTATCATCATGAGTGATATTAAAACCGCTCAACGCGTGAAACGGGATGCAATGTTCCTCAAGGGGCCAGTTACATTTGCGTGGATCAAGCGTAACGTCCCAGATCCAACGTCAAGGTTAATTCTAGTCGCCGAGGCATTCATGAAAATGTCAACGCTGGCACCTAACTCGTTGGAACTCTCGCTGAAGGTCTGGGACTGTGCAGGGATCAAGAGCCACGATCAGCGGTCTAGGGTTCTAAAGAAGATTGATCAGCGATGCGAAGGGTACTGGGTGGAAAGGCGTAATGGTCGCACTGCCGTGTTGCACAAGGGCAAAAACCCAAATGAAATTACTCCCGAATGAATTTGTCGGGCTAACACTAAAGGACCATGTGCCATGGACCATGGTCCCTTTTAACGGGGGTACCCCCTTTGATCTTTTAGTTACTAGCATGCGTATGCGGCACAGTAACCCCCGCTTCCAGGTCCATGGACCATGGACCTCGGCTACAACTGCCAATCCTTGCGCCAGTTGCGGTTTAAGACGCCTTGCTCAACCAAACTCGCTTCAATTCGCTCGATCTCTGCACGCACTTTGCGGCCCGTTTCGGCGCGCTTTTTGGCTTCCTGGCGTTTTTCTTTTGTGAGTCTTCCATGCTTTGTGTGCAAAGCGGCAATTTTATCTCGACCAGCTTGGGTCCGAGGTCCGGTTGATTTGCCGCCGTGCCGAGTGCATCGGCCAGTCCGCTTCACTGCTGGACGCTGGCAGGCACCTCCAGATTTAGTTCGTGCACCGCAACGGACACCAGGCCAATCAGGCCCAAAACGTGTCTCTAGCCCGATGGTGACGTTACCTTTTGCTATCATTTTTAACACCCCTACATGAGTGTTATATTATAACACATTATAGGCCACTGTGCGAGGGCGCACTCTAAGTGGAAACCTCACATAAAGCACCACGGCCAGGCGGATGATCTCTGGACTGGTTTTGAAGTACTTGAAGGGAGAGCGTTTGGTCATAACCAAACGCTAGTCCGCCCCCTGCCCTGGCTCAAGCAAAGTTCCTCTGACAAAGCCTGTGGGCATCCACCCGAGCCCTGAGAGGCGCAAGAAGAAGCCGGCCCCGCCGTGGACCACCTGCATCCGGGCGCACATGGAAACCATGGTCGCGTGCGATTTCTTCTAGAAGACGGTGTTCACACTTCGTGGGCCAAGGACGGCCTATGTGCTGATGTTCATCCATCTCGGCAGCCGCCGCGTCTTCTGTAGCGCGCCGACCTTTGCCACCTAGCCAAGCGCTCTGCCCCTTAAGCAAAGTTGCTCTGACAGTGCTAGTGGACCTGCTGTCGAATCTTCTCTTGGTGTTGACCTCAGTGATTAGTCCCCGATTCTTCAAGGTTCTCGCGAGAATTCGTTCATAGCCAGCACGATCTTGCCGTTTGTTCCGGGCCGCATGAGTTCGCGATGGGCTTCTGCAGCCTCGGCCAGCGGATAACTGCGCCCGACAACCGGAGCAAGGCTGCCTTCTGTTAGGCCGGCAATCACATCGCGGAGGCTCGCTACCACCTCGTCACGTTCCATGTTCCAGATCGCGGTGCCGAGGATGTCCAGCTCCTTCATCATCGCAACCCGAGGCGAGATGGTGACATCCCCGCGGCAACCGATGATGACGATTCGGCCGCGCTTTGCCGCAAGCTCCATATCGGCGGCCAGATTGATGTTGGCCAGCATCTCGAGGATCAGGTCGGGCCCCGCGCCGCCTGTCGCCTCGCGGATATGGTCGAGATACCCGTTTGCGCCGTGATCGACGACCAAATCCGCCCCCTCGGCCCGGACGCGGTCCAACCCGGCGGCACTTCCTGCGCTGCCCAGCACCCGAAGCCCCGCCCGGCGGGCAAGTTGGGTCGCCGCGATACCCACCGCGCCGCTCGCGCCGTGTATGAACAGGTTTTCGCCCGCACGCGCCCGCCCGCGTCCGAACAGGGCAAGATGTGCCGTGACGTAGGGCACGCCCAAGGCCGCGGCAGAGGCGAAATCGACATTCCCGGGAAGCGGTATCACGTTTTCCGCCGGGCGGGTGGCATATTCGGCGTAGCAGCCGGACAGGTCACGCCCGAGGGCCGCGCTGACGAAGACCCTGTCGCCGACCGCGAAGCTGTCGACGCCCTCGCCCAATCCGGCGATAAAACCGGTACAATCGCCACCGGGAATATAAGGCAGGTCGGGACGGATCGCATATCCGCCGGTCAACATGTAGGTGTCAGCCGGGTTCACACCGGCGGCACGAATGCCGATCAGCACCTCGCCCGGACCGGGCCGGGGTGTGGGAATGTCGTCGAGGCAAAGGTTTTCGGGGCCGCCGAAATCGTGGGCGCGGATGGCTTTCATTTGCACGTCTCCTTAGTTGTCGCCGGACGCCCAGGTCACGTAGGGTGAGAGCGCCCGCATATCCGGGATAGCCCCCAGCCCGGGCGTGCCCGGCACCGGCACCGTGCCTTCGCGAACCGGCAACAGATCGCCGACGATCAGCTCGCGCCCGGCATTCGGATGGCAATCCACTTCGAGCGTACCGCCGCCGCCAACCGCTGCAAGCACGTGAAGTGACGCAAGGCTTGCCAGCCCACCGCCGAAAACATGCGGGCAGTAATCATCGCCCGCCGCGATCGCCGCCCGCCCGACATCCAGGCAGCCGGTGACGCCGCCCCACTTGGTGATATCCGGCTGCCAGGCCTTGAGCGCGCCGCGCTCGATCCAGACGGGAAAGTCTTCGCCGCGCAGGTTCTCGCCGCCTGCCAGCGGCACCGGCGAAGCGGCGGCAAGGTCATCCCAGACCTCAAGTGATGTGTCGACCCGCATCGGCTCTTCGAACCAATGAAGGTTGTGGACGGCGGCTTCGTTCGCGATCTCGGCGGCGGTCTGAAGGTCAAAGGACTGATTGGCGTCGATCATCAATTCGCAGTCTGGGCCGATCTCGGCACGCATCGCGGCAATGTTGCGCAGATCGCGCTCGCGGCCGAATCCGATCTTCAGCTTGAAAGCGCGGTGGCCTTCGCGCAGCTGGGCGGCGGCGAACAGTTCAGGCCCGTCCGGATTGATCCCGGTTGCATAGACCGGCACCCTCGACATCGGCTGGTCAGACAGGAACGCGGCGAGGGACCGCCCTGCCCGCCGCGCCGCAAGATCCCAGAGCGCGATATCGATCCCGGCGATCACCTGGGTGACCGGGCCGACCTCGCCCGTCTGCAGGACCAGCACCTCGGTCAGCCGGGACATGTGCCGGAAGGCCTCACCCGGTTCGAACGAGGTCCCGATCAGAGCCTGCCCGAGATCGACTGCCAGCCGTGCTCGGTGTTCGGCCCCGACCGCCGGCCAGTTCGACCAGATTTCCCCCCAGCCTTCGGCCCCGTCGCTGTCGGTTATCCGCACCAGCACCATTGGCCGGTCACGAAACGTTCCGAAGGCGACCTTGATCGGTTCGGCGATGGGAACGCGAATGGCATAGGCATCAATCTTGGTGATGGAGGGCATGGGACGGATCCTTTTCAGCTAAGCGGCAGAACGACGCGAGGTTCGGGAAGGCCGGGCACGGCGACCGTGTGTGCAAGCAACGCCCCGGTCTGGGGCCGCACCGCACGCTCCGCCTCGGTCATATGCTGGCAGGTGGTGGTGATAAACAACGTACGCAGGTCAGGCCCGCCGAGGGTACATGCGGTCGGGCGCGTGCCCTGGGTCTCGATCACGTCGACAATGGCGCCGTCCGGGGCGCGGCGCACCAGCCGATCACCGTTGAATTCCGCGACCCATAGGTGGCCTTCGGCATCGACCGTCGCGCCATCGGGAAAGGATGGTGGGGCGCTGGCGGCAAAGGGGACGGCCGGGCCCATCTGGCCGGATTCCGGGTCGAAATCGTGAATATCGATCCGATGCTGCAGGGAATCGGCGAAATACATGCGCCGCCCGTCCGGGCTCCAGGCAAGGCTGTTCGGGATGGCAATCCCGGACAGAACCGGGCAAAGGCCCTCCCTGCCCAGCCGGTAAAGCGTGCCCTCGGGGGCGCGGGTCAGGTTGTGCATCGTCCCGACCCAGAACCTGCCTTGCCGATCCGTGCGGCCATCGTTGAAGCGGTGATGCGGCACCCCAGGCAAGCTGGCGAGCGTCGCGTCGAACCCGCCCTTGGGCGACCAAAGTGCGACACGGTTGCCGAGCGCGACCACAAGCTCCGGCCCCTCGGTCAGCGCCAGCGCGCCGACCATCTCGGGCATGTCCCAGCTGTCGAACCTGCCGGTTACAGGGTCCAGACGGCGGATCGCCGGGCGGCGGATATCAACCCACCACAACACTTGCGCGCGATCATCCCAGGTCGGGCATTCCCCCAGGATGTCCCGCTCGGTCCCAAGCTGCCTCAGTCCCGCCATGCCGGCCTCAGATGCAACGGCCGCCATCGACCTCGAGCACCGTTCCGGTCACCATGTCGGCGTCGTCCGAGGCGAGGTAGAGAGCGGCATTGGCGATATCGAGCGGCGTCGACAGACGTCCGAGCGGAATGGTGGCGCGGAACTGGGCGCGTTTTTCGGGCGTATCCTCCCCCATGAACTGGGCGAGAAGCGGCGTTTCGCCCGCTACCGGGGCGATGCAATTGACGCGGATCGCGTCCGGCGCCAGCTCAACGGCCATGGCCTTGGTCAACAGGTTCACCGCCCCTTTAGACGCGTTGTACCAGACCAGCCCCGGACGCGGACGAATCCCGGCGGTCGAGCCAATATTGACGATATTGCCGCTGCCCTGGCTACGGAAATGCGGGATGACCGCGTGGCTCATCAGGTAGATCGACTTGACGTTGACGTCAAACACCCGGTCATATTCGGCCTCGTCCACGTCCAGCATGGGTTTGTTGCGATGGGTGGTGCCGGCATTGTTGACCACGATGTCGAGCTTGCCGAATGCTGCGATGACATCCGCGACAATTGCCTTCAGCGCGGCGCCGTCCGTCACGTCACAGCTGAACGCGATGGCACCCATGCCGACCTCGGCCGCCGCTGCCTGTGCCTTGTCGCCATTCATGTCGACGATGGCGACCCGGGCGCCCTCTTCAGCATAACGCTTGGCGATGCCCAGGCCAAAGCCCTGGGCGGCACCGGTGACAAGGGCAGTCTTGTTTTGCAGACGCATTGGATTCTCCCCAGTTATCCGTGATTGAGAACGATGGTTTTCGAGGCCGAGAATTCGTATAGCGCCTCGAACCCTTTTTCGCGGCCATGGCCGGATTTCTTGACCCCGCCGAAGGGCAGTTCTATCCCGCCCGCCGCGCCGAAGCCGTTGACGAAGACCTGGCCGCAGCGCATGGCGCGGGCAAGGCGCATGGAGCGGTTGGTGTTGTTGCTCCAGATCCCGGCCACGAGGCCGTAATCCGTGCCATTGGCCAGGGCGACCGCATCATCCTCGCCGTCGAAAGGCATGACGGACAGGACCGGGCCGAACACCTCTTCACAGGCGAGCCTTGCGTTTTGCGGGACCGGCGCAAACAGCGTTGGCTGAACGTAAAATCCGCCCGCCGGCGCATTCGCGGCGATCTGACCCTGCGCCAGAATCGGGATACCGGCGCTTTCCGCCTCGGCGACGAAGGCCTTGACCCGAGCCTGCTGTTTGGCCGTGACCATCGCGCCCAGATCCAGGTCCTGATCATGAGGGCCTGCCATGGTTTTCGAAAACCGCTCGGCCAGCAACGCGGTCACCTGGTCAAAGATCGGACGTTCCAGCAGCACGCGGCTACCGGCGGAACAGGTCTGGCCACCGTTCTGGAGGATCGCGTTGACCAGAACCGGCAAGGCCGCGTCGAGATCGGCGTCGGCAAAGACGATCTGCGGAGACTTGCCGCCCAGCTCCAGCGTGCAGCCGGTATGGTTCTTCGCTGCCGCCTGCTGTACCAGCGTGCCAACTTCAGGACTGCCGGTGAACGAGATATAGTTGATATCCGGATGCGCCGTCAGGGCGGCGCCGGCTTCGGCCCCGAGTCCGAAGACGATATTGAGCACCCCTTCGGGGAAGCCAACCTCCAGCGCCAGTTCTGCGATCCGCAACAGGGTCAGCCCGGCATCCTCGGCCGGTTTCACCACGCAGGTGTTGCCGCAGGCCAGCGAGGCACCGACCGAGCGCCCGAAGATCTGGCTCGGATAGTTCCACGGAACGATGTGGCCGGTGACACCGTGCGGGTCGCGCACAACCGCCACCGTATATCCGTTGTGAAACGGGATCGTCTCGCCATGCAACTTGTCAGCGGCAGAGCCGTAATATTCGAAATAGCGCGCGGTGGCGACGATATCGGCCCGCCCCTGGCGGATCGGCTTGCCGGTATCAAGCGATTCAAGCGCGCCGAGTTCGTCGGCATTGGTAAGGATCGCCGCACCCAGTTTCATCAGCAATCGTCCACGTTCAATCGCGGTGAACCTGATCCAGACCGTTTCGAAGGCGGTACGCGCCACCCGAACGGCCCGGTCGATCTCGGCCGCGCCGGAGCGAGGGATCGTTCCAAACCCGGTGCCATCCGACGGCGCCAGCGTTTCTAGGCAGCGCCCGTCATCGGAGTCCTCGGACTTGCCGCCAATCAGGTTCAGATAGCGGCTGCGGTGTTCCGTAACGATCGTATCCATTGGGTATCTCCGGTGCTGGAAACTGGTCCAGTCAATACATGTTGTAATCTTTATTGACAAGCTATAAATATGTAACTACCGATCTACCCGATATCGAAACAGGAGGTGCGTAATGGCACAGCTCGCACATGAGAGGCTGGTGCGCATGGTTGTGACCCGGGCGCTTCCGGAGGCCCTGAGCGACCGAATCACCCGCGAGTGGGACGCCTGGACCAACCCGGAGGACCGCACGCTCAGCATGCCGGAACTGATCGCCGCCGCCAACGCGCACCAGGCGGAAGTACTGCTGGTCATGGCGCTCGACAGGATCGATGCGGCGCTGATCACCTCCCTGCCCGCCTCGGTCCGGATGATCGCCTCGCTCTCGGTCGGCCACGAGCATATCGACCTTGCTGCCGCCAGGACGCGGGGGATCGCGGTCGTGCATACACCCGGCATCCATTCCGACGCGGTTTCCGAAATAGCCATCCTGCTGATGCTGTGCGCGGCGCGACGCGCCCATGAGGGCGAGCGGACGATCTATGACCAGACCTGGCGCGGCTGGTCCCCCACCCAATTGCTGGGGCGTGACGTCATTGGTGCGCGGCTTGGGGTGCTCGGCATGGGGCGGATCGGCAGAACGATCGCCCGGCGCGCCTCTGCCGCGTTCGACATGGGCGTACACTATCACAACCGATCCCGCCTTCCGGCAGACCTCGAGGCAGGCGCGACCTATCACGACACCGCCGATGCGCTGTTGGGTGAAAGCGACTTCCTTGTCCTCGCCGCGCCTTCGTCTTCGGAAACCAGGGGATTCCTGAACGCGCAGCGCATTGCCCGCCTGCCCCGGGGCGCCATTGTCGTCAATATCGCGCGCGGGGATCTTGTCGATGACGCAGCCCTGATCGCCGCGCTTGAAAGCGGACAGATCGCCGCCGCCGGGCTGGATGTTTTCAACGGCGAACCGGATATCGACCCGCGCTACCGCAGCCTGCCCAACGTTTTTCTGCAGCCCCACCAGGGAAGCTCGACCATCGGCACGCGGGTGCGCATGGGGCAACTGCTGCTCGACACGATCGCGACCGTCTCGGCGGGCGGCACCGCGCCCAACCGCCTCGTATAACCATCAAAACAAGGAATTCTCCATCATGCTCAACACACTCAACCCCGCACGCCTGTTCTCGCTCGAGGGGCGGGTCGCGCTGATCACCGGGGCCGCCGGGGGCATCGCCTCGGGCATTTCAAACGCATTCGCCGCCGCCGGGGCACGTCTGATCCTCGCGGACCTGAGCGAAAAGGTCCACGACCGCGCCGAGGACTTTCGTGCCGCCGGGATCGACGCCCGTTCGCTGACATTCGACGTGAACGACCCTGACGCTGCACGTGCCGCCGTTGCCGAGGCAGCGGCGATATGGGGCAGGCTGGACATCCTGGTCAACAACGCGGCGGTGATCGTGCGAAAGCCGTTCCTGGAGCTGGACGACAGCGACTGGCGCAAGGTGATCGACACCGATCTGAACGCCTATTTCACGGTCGGACAGGCTGCTGCGCGGATCATGGTTGCCCAAGGCGGCGGAAGGATCATCAACATGGGCTCGATCATGGGCCATGTGTCACGCCCGAACCTGGTGCCCTATGTTTCGGCCAAGGGGGCGGTCCATTCCTTCGCGCAGGCGGTCGCGGCGGATCTTGCCGGCACGGGTGTAACGGTCAACGTGCTCGCTCCGGGCTATACGGTGACCGAATTCAGCCAGGCTAATGTAAAGGACTTTCACGATTTCGTACGGGACTGGACGCCGTGCCGCCGCTGGGGAAAACCGGAGGACATCGCCGGGGCGGCCCTGCTGCTGGCCTCGGATGCCGGCGCCTATATCAACGGGCAGGTAATCTATATCGATGGCGGCTTCACCGCGGTCACGCGCTGATCAAACTGTCCCGACCTTGTGAAACGGCCCCGCGGGCATACGCCCCGGGGCCGCTTTTATGTCCTGCTCAATGCCTGCGTCGATTCGATCCTGATGGATGGGGCGCAAGGAACCCCACTGACCTTTGGCAGGTTGTTTCCAGGTCGACAAACCCAACTGTGGGCCTAAGTCCTTGAGTTTCAACGAGAACCAGAATTTCCTCCATTATTTGTAAAACAAGTTGACAACATTAGAACTTGATATAATTATTTACATGTTACGGAGGCCAACGGAATGCCAGCACTTATGCGCAGACAAGACCCATCGGCGGCGGTGAGCCGCAGCAACAGCCCATCCGGAAACCGCGCCAGCCTGGACGCATCACCGGCCATTGCGGCCCGTTCCGGGATGCGTGCAGCTGCCTTGCACATCTGGCGCGCGCAGTGGTTCGTCGTCATCCGTGCCTTTGCCGTTTTCATCGCGCTTTGGGGTCTGGCCGCTTACCTGGTCGCCAGCCCGCTGCAACTGCCCTCGCCGGGCAAAGTGTTCTCGGCCATGGTCGGGCTGGCTGAAAAGGGTGAATTGCTGAGCCACACGCTGATCAGCGCGTCGCGCCTGGCGGTCGCCCTAGGGGTGGCCACGGTGATCGCGGTGCCCCTGGGCTTCGCAATGGCACTCAGCCGCGAACTGAACGCCTATATCGACCCGATCGTCGAATTGCTTCGCCCGATCTCGGGGATCGCCTGGATCCCGCTTGGCCTGTTCATCTTCGGCGTCGGCGGGACTCTCCCGGTTTTCATCATGGCCTATGTCGCGTTCTTCCCGCTGCTTCTGAACACCGTCGACGGCGTGCGCGGCATCGACCGCAAGCTTCTCGCCGCAGCCGAGACCATGGGGGTCGGACCGCGCGCGCGCATGCTGCACGTGGTCCTGCCTGCGTCGATGCCGTCCGTCATGGTGGGCTTCCGCATCGCTTTCGCATCGGCCTGGGCCGCGATCATCGCGGCCGAGCTGATCGGCTCGCCGAGCGGCCTCGGCTTTGCCATCGAATGGTACCGCCAGCTCCTGATGAGCCCGAAGGTGTTTTCCTTCATCGTGCTGATCGGCGCGGTTGGCTATCTCTGCGATCTGGTTCTGCGCGCGCTCCAGCGCAAGCTGACGCCATGGTCCGAAGGAATGGGGATCGGCGCATGAGCACGCAAGCCACCAACACGATTTCGACGGCGGCCCTGCCCGCCTGGGTGAAGGCCATCACGCTGCCGCTGATCCTGACGCTGATCTGGCAGGCCTGGGCGATGACCTTGCCCGAGAACTCTCCCGCGCCGGCGCCACTGAAGGTCGTCGAGTCCTTCATCGCCCTCACCGCCAGCGGCGAGCTGATCTGGGCGACCATCCAGAGCCTTGGCCGCGTCCTCGGTGGCTTCGGCATCGCGATGGTCGGGGGGCTTGGGCTGGGTGTCCTGATGGGATCCAGCCGCGTGGTTCGGGAAAACCTTGACCCGATCGTCGAAAGCTTCCGTCCGATCGCACCGATGGCGATCCTGCCGATCGCGATCCTGTGGTTCGGCACCGGTACGCCGGCCGCCCTGACCATCGTTGCCTACGCCGCCTTCTTCCCGCTGCTGATCAACACGATCTACGGCGTCAGCGGGGTCGACCGCCAACTGGTACGCGCCGCCGCGACCATGGGGATTTCCCGCCTGCGCACGGTTTTCGTGGTGATCGTCCCCGCCGCCATTCCCAGCGTGCTCTTGGGCTCACGCCTGGCGATGGGTGTCGCCTGGACGGCGATCATTGCCGCCGAGCTTGCCGTTGGCGCCAAGTCGGGCGGCGGCACCTCAGGCGGGATCGGCCAGATGATGTTCGTCTTCTACGCCTATTCGATCGACCTCAATGGGATCGTCGTCTGCATGATCGTCGTCGGTGTCGTCGCCCTGATGATCGACCGCCTGTTCCGCCTGGCGGAGCGCTTCCTGCTGCCTTGGAGAAACTGAGAATGACCGTCAGCCAGTTGCATAGCAAATCTGCCCCGAAACTTCGTCTGAAAGGTGTCTCGAAGGAATTCATCGCCCCCCGGACCGGCCAACGGACCCTTGCGGTGACCGATTTCAACATGGACGTGCAGGCCGGGGAATTCATCTGCGTCGTGGGCCCCTCGGGCTGCGGCAAGTCCACGGTCATGAACATGATCGCCGGTCTCGACACGCCGACGACCGGCAGCATCGAGATGGACGGCGCGAAGATCCAGGGCCCGGGCGCCGAACGGGGCGTGATGTTCCAGGACTACGCGCTCTTCCCGTGGAAGACCGTGCGCGACAATGTCGGTTTCGGGCTGCGCCACGGCACCGCCGGGCGCGGGCTGACGTCAGCCGAGAGCGAGGACCGCATCAATCATTTCGTCGAACTGGTCGGCCTGAAGGCCGCCGAGGGCAAGTTTCCGCACCAGTTGAGCGGCGGCATGCGTCAGCGAGTCGCCCTCGCCCGGTTGCTGGCCAACGGCCCGGACGTTCTGCTGATGGACGAACCGCTTGGCGCGCTCGATGCGCAGACGCGGCTGCTTCTGCAGGTTGAACTGCTCCGCATCTGGGGCGAGACCGGTGATGCAGGTGATCGCAAGACCGTTGTCTTCATCACCCACGGCATCGACGAGGCCGTCTTCCTTGCCGACCGCGTGGTGGTGATGTCGAGCCATCCCGGACGCGTCAGCGCGGTGATCGACATCGATATCCCGCGCCCGCGCGGTGAGCATATCCGTTCCGAAGCACGTTTCGGTCAACTGACCGAGGAAATCTGGTCGCTTATCCGCGACGAGGCCTACCGCGCAATTGCCTGATCCCGCCCGCGCATCTTCATCCAATCGGTTCCGGGGCGGGCCGGAACCATCCATACGGACCAAAGGAGGAAAACCATGTCCGATCACAAGTCGAAACTCCTGATAATGAACCGCCGCTCGTTCCTTGCAACGGCTGGGGTCGCGGGTGGCCTGATGGCTGCGCCGGGCATTCTGAAAGCGGCCACCGACAAGCTGACGGTCTCTGTCGGCCGGATTCCTTGGGCGGCCGGCAACGCGCCGATGACCGCGCTGATGATCAAGGAGAAACTGTTCGAAAAGCACGCCGCGGCGCTTGGCTACGAGCTGACCGTCGACTGGCGCGACTACCCGACGGCCATGCCGCAGGTCGAAGCCTTCGTCGCCAATGACCTCGACATGGGCATGTGGGGCAACACCCCGATCATCCGTTCGATCGCTGCCGGCCTGCCGCTCAGCCTGATGTGCGTCGGAGAAGGCCGTCTGCGCTTCATGATCGTGACCCGCGAGGGCCGCGGCATCCGCAAGCCGGAAGACCTGAAGGGCAAGACCGTCGGCTCGCTGCTTGGCGGCGACCCCTATAACGCGCTCAGCCAGATGCTGCGCTGGGAACTCGGCTCGGCCGATCCGCGTGAACTGGGTATCAACCTGGTGAACGTCCCGGTCCTGAGCCAGGCCGCCGCGGTTCCGACCGGCCTCGACGCTGCCATCGCCATCCAGCCGATGTACCTGGCCGCGGCCAAGAACGGCACCAAGGCGATCTGGAACTCCTACGGCTACACCGAGGATTACTATGATGGCCCGCTCGGCACCGGTGGCGGCATCCAGATCCCGTCGGTCAAGAACTCGCCCTTCTATCCGGAAGGCTACTACATTCACCGCTCTTTCTGGGTGCTGCGCAACCAGCTCGCCGAACAGCATCCGAATGTCGTCGTGGCCTTCATGGCGGCGCAGCAGGAAGCGGTTGCGCGCCTGTCGTCCCAGGATCCGGGCGAAGTTTCGCAGCTGGTCAAGGACTACTGGAAGCTCGACCCCGAAGATGGCGCCAAGGTGGTCAACGACGACCTGATCTTCTCGCGCGGCTGGTCGTGGCCGACCAACGCGGAAGCGCGCGCGGTTCAGCAGGCGTCGCAATACCTGGTCGATGGCGGCGTGATCGAAGAACCGCTCAGCTGGGCACAGGTCAAGGGCGCCTTCGAGCGCACCGCGCCGCTAGCCAGGAAAGCCTACGAGCTTCTGGGCAGCAATACCCCCGCTTCGGACTTCGTTCGGACAGATGTCAATGACCTGCGCGGCCTGCCGCTCTGGAACATGGACGACTGGACCGAGAAGGCCTGAGCCATCAACGAACGTAACGCTAGAGAAAGGTGAAAAGAATGGCCAACGTTGGATTTATCGGACTGGGTGTGATGGGCGCGCCGATGGCGCTCAACATCCTCAAGGGCGGTCATTCGCTCACCGTTTTCGACCTGAACCCGGACGCGGTCGCGCGTCTGGTGGATGCTGGCGCCAAAGCAGTTTCGTCGCCCCGGGAGGTCGGGGCGGCGAGCGAATTCGTCGTCACCATGCTGCCCGAGCCGCATCATGTGGAAGGCGCGATCCTGGGCAAAGACGGCGTCATCGAGGGGTTGCAGAAGGGTGGAATCGTGATCGAGATGAGCACGATCGACCCGACCACTTCCCAGCGTGTCGGCGACGAATTGCGCAAGCGTGGCATGAACCTGGTCGACAGCCCAGTCGGCAAGACCTCGGAACATGCGGTCACCGGGACATTGACACTGATGATCGGCGGCGAGCCGGAAGCGATCGCCAAGGCCGAGCCGGTCCTCGATTGCATGGGCAACGAGAAGTACTATTGCGGCGGCCCGGGCCTCGGGCATGCGATGAAGATCACCAACAACGTGCTGGCCACCACGATCATGGTTGCCAATACCGAGGCGCTGGCGCTGGGGCTGAAATGCGGTCTGACGCTGGAGCTGATGCAAAGCGTGATGAAGAACACCATGGCCTGGAACAGCCAGTTCTCGACCGCGATGCCGAAAAAGGGCTTCCTGGGCGATGACAGCCCCGGCTTCGCCATTCGCCTGGCGGCCAAGGACGTGCGCCTGGCCTGCGAGCTTGAGGAGACCCTCGGCATCCCGTCCCGGATCGGACGTGGCGGCCTGGCGGCGTTGGATGCGGCAATCGTCGCCGGATACGGCGACCGTGACACCGCGCGGCTGATGTTCATGCTCGAGGAAAAACTCGGCGTCGAGGCGCGGCAGGAACAGCTGAAGAAGGCTGGTTGACAAGCGGCGCGAACGGGCGGGACCGGAATGATCACGTTTCTGGGATATCACCGGCCGGATGGCCGGGTCGGCATCCGCAACCGGCTGCTGATCTTGTCGGTTGGCGGGTTGACCGGTCCCGCCTGCCGCCGCATCGCCGCGGGCCTTCTGAATGCGGCCTGCGTGGTTCTGCCTTACGAGGCGGGCCTCGTCGGCGAAGACAAGGCGGCCCACGACCGGGCCGCCCTTGGCATGGCGGCGCATCCGAATGTGGGGGCTGCGCTGTTGATCGGCGACAACCCGCAGGTTCTGGAACACCTGGCCGCCGGTCTGCGCAAAACCGGCCAGCGCCATGCGGTGCTCACACTCGATGACTGCCTCAATGACGTCTTCCTGCTGCAGGAAAAAGCGCAGCGTTTGGGCGCGGAAATGCTGCGCGAGATTTCGCGTGACAGGCGGGCCCCTGCTCCGCTGTCCGCGCTGACCGTCGGATTGGAATGCGGGCGTTCGGACCCGAGTTCGGGCCTCGTGGCGAACCCGTTGCTGGGACGGGTGGCTGACCACCTGGTCGATATCGGGGCTGTTGCGCTTTTGGGCGAAACGACCGAGTGGCTGGGGGCTGAACACTTGTTGGCGGCCCGGGCCCGCAGCCCTGAAACGGCGGCTGCGATTACGGGCGCGGTCGCCGCCCGCGAACAGATGGCCGTTGCCGCCGGGCTTGACCTGCTGGGGCGCAACCCGACGCCCACCAATATCGCCTCCGGACTTTCGACGATCGAGGAAAAGTCGCTGGGAAGCACGGCCAAATCGGGCTCGCGGCCAATCGAGGGTGTGTTGGGTTACGCCGAAACGCCCGCAACGCCCGGGCTTTGGGTCATGGATGCTCCGGCCTATGCACCTGAGTCTCTGACGGGATTCGTCGCAGCCGGGGCGCAACTGATGCTGTTCACCACCGGGGTCGGCAATTCCTATGTCAGCCTATTGGCGCCGACGATCAAGGTCAGCGCCAATCCGCAAAGCTGCACCCGGCTGCAAGGTCAGATCGACTTCGCGGCAGACCGGGCCTTCCTTGGACAAGTCCCGCCCGAAGCCCTGACCGAGGCGCTGCTTGCCGAGATGGCGGCGGTCGCAAACGGCGGCCTGACATGGGGGGAAATCCTGGGCGAGGGCGACGAAGTAGTCAGCCGGTTCGGAGCGGCGCTATGACCCACGCCCCCGAAAACCTTCCGATCGACGCGATTGCCCTTGCGCCCGAGGACAACGTGGCAAACGTGCTGCACGCCCTGGAGGCCGGGCAAGTGGCGCGCGTTCGACGGGGCGACGACGTGCGCGAAATCACCGTCACGCAGCCGATCCCCTTCGGACACAAGCTGGCGCTTGAATCAATTGCGCTGGGAGCGACGGCAATCAAGTACGGCACCGCGATCGGACGCATGACACGCGCGGTCGCGCAAGGCGAACACGTGCATATTCACAACCTGACCAGCGCCCGCGCAGCAAAGGTGCAAGGCTGAAACGATAAAACAACCCGCGCTGGCCTGACCGCAGCGCGAAAAATGGAAAGGGAACACAGCATGGCGGCTAAGCGTGGAAATTCTCTCCGGATCGCGGTGATCCCGGGCGACGGTATCGGCAAGGAAGTGGTGCCGGAGGGCCTGCGCGTCTTGCGTGTCGCGGCCGAGCGTTTTGACATCGACATCACGTTCGATGAATTCGACTTCTCGTCGTGGGACTACTACGAAAAGCACGGCCGCATGATGCCCACCGACTGGAAAGCCCAGATCGGCGGCCATGACGCGATCTATTTCGGCGCGGTCGGCTGGCCTGAAAAGATCGCGGACCGCGTGTCGCTCTGGGGGTCGCTTCTTCTGGTCCGACGGGAGTTCGACCAATATGTCAACCTCCGCCCTGTTCGCCTGATGCCGGGAGTTCCCTCGCCGCTTGCGGGGCGCAAGCCGGGCGATATCGACTTCTACGTGGTGCGCGAGAACACCGAGGGCGAATACTCGGCCATCGGCGGGCGCATGTTCGAAGGGACCGAGCGCGAGGTCGTCGTGCAGGAAACCGTGATGAGCCGCATCGGCGTTGACCGCATCCTGCGGTTCGCCTTCGACCTTGCGCGCCGCACGCCGCGCAAGCATCTGACCTCGGCCACCAAGTCGAACGGCATCGCCATCACCATGCCCTACTGGGATGAACGCGTGGCTGAAATGGCGAAGTCCTATCCGGACGTAGCCTGGGACAAATACCATATCGACATCCTGACGGCGCATTTCGTCCTGAACCCGCAGCGCTTCAACGTTGTCGTTGCCTCGAACCTGTTCGGGGACATCCTGTCGGATCTCGGGCCGGCCTGCACCGGAACGATCGGCATCGCGCCCTCGGGCAATATCAATCCGACCGGCGCGTTTCCGTCACTCTTCGAGCCCGTCCACGGATCGGCGCCCGATATTGCCGGGCGTGGCATTGCCAACCCAGTTGGCCAGATCTGGGCGGGCGCGATGATGCTGGACCATCTTGGCCATTCCGAGGCCGCGGCCGCCATCGTTCGCGCGATCGAAGAGGTTCTTTCGCAGCCCGACATGCGCACCGCTGACCTTGGCGGCAGTGCCGACACCGAAACCTGCGGCACTGCCATCGCCGAAGCCCTGGCGCGCTGCGACGCGCGCCAGGCGATATCGGTATGAAACCGTGACGTGGAGCGAAGGCATCTGGGAGGCCTATGCCATTGAATATGGCCGGCATTCGGATCGCAAGGTCTACGAGAATTTCACCGCCCCCCTTCCCGCCTCGCGGCCCGATCCGACCGCGCCGATGCCGCTCAGTTTCTTCGTTTGGCTGCTGCGCGCGGGCGATCGGGTGATCGCGGTCGATACCGGCTTTGCCAGCGACGAAGCCACCGCGCGCGGACGGGAAGTTCTGTTGCCGCTCGAAACCGCGCTGTCGACCCTCGGCATTGCCCGCGACGCGGTTGGCGACGTGATCCTGACGCATCTTCACTGGGATCACGCCGGCCGCCACGACCTGTTTCCGAATGCCCGGATCCATGTTCAGGTGCGGGAGATGAGCTATTGCACCGGGCCTTGCATGTGCCACGCGGCCCTCAGCAAACCTTATGATCCGGCCTCGGTTTCCGCGCTGGTCCGGCGGGTCCATGCGGGCGACGTGCAGTTTCACGACGGCCAGGCCGAAATTGCCCGCGGCGTTCATGTCCACCTTGTCGGCGGACATACGCGCGGTCTGCAGATCGTTACCGCCGAAACGGCACGGGGCCGTCTGGTGCTGGCCTCGGACGCGGTCCATTACTACGCCAATGCAGAGTTGGAGCACCCGTTTCCACTGATCCATGACGCCGAGGCGATGCTGGAAGGGTTTCGGACCGTCAAGCGGCTGGCCCCCAGCCCCGGCCACATCATTGCCGGACACGACCCCGAGGTCCTGCGACGTTTTCCGCCCGTGCATCAGGAAAAGTTGCCGGGAATCGTGCGGCTGGACGCGACGCCAATCGGCTGAAAACCCTGCTCAGGGCTTGTGTTCCATCATCCGGACGCGCGCCTGTTCCAGATGTTCGGCCATCAGGCGCCGCGCTTCCTCGGCATCCTGGCGTTCGATGGCCTTGTACATGCCCAGATGCTCCTGCCAGACCATACGGGCGCGCTCGAGGTGGTCGAACCGGGCCATGTAACGCACGAGGTTCACCGCGTTGTCGACATCGTATTCCACCGCAGAAATCGCCTCGACAAAGCGATGGTTGCCGCTGGCCATCGCCACAGCGTGGTGAAATTTGAAATCGAGATGCCGGCCGACCTTGCCTTCCTTGACCGAATAGGCCTCGAACTCGTCCACCGCGGACTTGATCATCGCAAGGTCCGCGTCGCTTCGCCGTTGCGCCGCGAAATAGGCGGCGGTCGGCTCGATAACCTTGCGGAATTCGAGATTCATCAGGATTTCCCGCAAGCGCCCGTCGGTAAATCCGCCGCTTGGCTGTTCGCGCCGCCGACGTCGCACGAAAGACCCCGAGCCCCGGCGCGATTCGATCAACCCGTCTTCGCGCAACTTTTCCAGCGCCCTGCGCACCACTGGCCGAGAAATGCCGAACAGGTCGCACAGATCCGCCTCGGACGGCAATTGTTCGCCCTCGCCATAGGCGCCGATCGTTATCTGGTGAAACAGGTATGCATAAGCCTGGTCGGCGTAACTCGTGCGATTCAGCATCGCGCCGCCACGTTCACCGGGAAACCCGACCGCCTCCTTCATTTGGGTCTTGCCTCTGGCCACCTGTGGTCCCCGATCCATAACGACATGTAAACTCTGTTTACAAAATAGGGGTTTCCCGGATGTTTTCAATGATTTTCTTCGACATTGCTGAATAAAGGTCCAAACGTGCCATCAGCTTCACCCGGGGATCGGCAGCGCGGTCTTGTACTTGACCTGCTTGAGCGCAAAGCTTGAACGGATGTTGGCAACCCCGGGGATGGTGGTCAACTCCTTAACGATGAACTGTTGCAGGCTGTCCATATCCTTGACAACAAGACGCACCATATAGTCGCTGTCGCCCGTCATCAGGTAGCATTCCATAACCTCGTCAAACGCCAACATGCGCGCTTCGAAGATTTCCAGCGCCTTTTCGGTCTGCCGTTCCAGCGTGACCTGGATAAAGACACTGAGGCCCAGCCCCAGCGCGTCGGGCCGGACAAGCGCCACGTAGCGGTCGATCACTCCGGATTTTTCCAGTGCCTTGACCCTCGACAGGCAGGGAGACGGGGAAAGCCCCACTCGTGCCGCCAATTCGACGTTTGTAAGCCGTCCATGCTCCTGCAGTGCTTTTATGATACGCATATCTATTGCATCTAAATTATTATTCAGCATTTTATGCTCCTTCTGCCTCTGTATGTCGCACAATCTGCGGAAATTTGTAAAGTTGAATAGCAACTTCGGCAGCACATTCTGAAGCAAAAGCGGTACTTTCCGCCTGACCGCGCCCCAGGGCGCGGGCCTATGCACCAGGAAAGACTGCCATGACCGACGTCGACACCGGAAATCTCGAAACGCTGCAGAAACGCCTTCTGTGGCTGGCCTGCTGGATGATCCACAACGCCAACCACCTGCGCGACAAGGACGAGTTTGATGTCAAGGTCGGCGGGCACCAAGCCTCTTCCGCCTCGATGGTGTCGATCATGACAGCGCTCTACTTCTCGGCCCTTCGCCCCGAAGACAGGGTTGCGGTCAAACCGCATGCAGCGCCGGTCTTTCATGCCATCCAGTACCTGATGGGCAACCAGAGCCGCGAGAAGCTGGAAACCTTTCGTGGCTTCGGCGGCGCGCAATCCTATCCGAGCCGCACCAAGGACGTGGACGGGGTCGATTTCTCGACCGGCTCCGTCGGGCTGGGAGTTGCCGTCACGGCATTCGCCTCGTTGGTTCAGGATTATGTCCATGCCCATGGCTGGGCCGCCGACAGACGCGAAGGGCGTATCGTGGCGCTGGTCGGAGACGCCGAGCTTGACGAAGGCAATATCTATGAATGCCTTCAGGACGGCTGGAAGAACGACCTGCGCAACTGCTGGTGGGTCATCGACTACAACCGTCAGTCGCTGGACGGGGTGGTGCGCGAGGGGCTCTGGCAACGGATCGAAGGCATTTTCACCGCCTACGGCTGGCGCGTCGTGCGGGTCAAGTACGGCGCCCTGCAACAGGCCGCCTTTGAAGAACCCGGCGGGGACCGTCTACGCGCCTGGATCGACACCTGCCCGAACGCGCTTTATTCGGCGCTGACCTTCAAGGGCGGGGCGGCCTGGCGGCAGCGGCTGCTGGACGATCTCGGCGATCAGGGAGATGTCACCGCCTTGATCGAACGGCGCAGCGATGACGAACTTGACGCACTGATGAACAATCTCGGCGGGCATTGCGTCCGAACCCTGTGCGAGACATTCGCCGGCATCACCGATGACCGCCCGACGGTCTTCCTCGCCTACACGGTCAAAGGCTGGGGCACCCCTCTGGCCGGCCATAAGGACAACCATGCCGGACTGATGACCTCGGCCCAGATGGCGACCTTGCAGGCCAGAATGCAGGTGCCGGCTGGCGCCGAATGGGACCCCTTCGCCACCGTGCCCGACACCGGCGCATTTCGCGACTTCCTGGCCCGCGCGCCGTTCTTCGCTGACCCCCGACGCCACCTGACGGCGGCCACCCTGCAAGGGGACGGCCCGGTCTGGCTGGACGACAGCGTGCAGTCCACGCAAGGCGCGTTTGGCAAGATCCTTGACCGGCTCGCGAAATCGGACGCCCCCCTTGCCGAGCGTATCGTCACCATGTCCCCCGACGTAACGGTGTCGACCGGGCTCAGCCCCTGGGTCAACCGGCGCGGCCTGTTTGCCCGCGACCCGCGCTCGGACACGTTCCGCGCCGAGAACATCCCGTCCAGCCAGAAATGGGCCTTCTCGCCCGGCGGCCAGCATCTGGAACTCGGCATTGCCGAGATGAACCTGTTCCTTGCACTCGGGGCGGCCGGCCTCAGCCATTCCCTGTTTGGAGAGCGCCTCCTGCCTGTCGGCACGGTCTACGACCCGTTTATCTGCCGTGGCCTCGATGCGCTCAACTATGCTTGTTACCAAGACGCCCGTTTCCTGATCGCCGGCACGCCGTCTGGCGTCACACTGGCCCCGGAAGGCGGGGCGCACCAGTCAATCGGCACGCCCTTGATCGGGATGAGCCAGGACGGGTTGTCGAGCTTCGAACCGGCCTTTGCCGATGAATTGTCGGTGATCATGGATTGGAGCTTCGAGCACATGCAACGCCAGGGGCCGCGCACGCAAGACGCGCGGACCTGGCTGCCTGATGCGGCCGGTGGGGCGACCTATTTGCGGCTCTCCACCCGGCCGATCGAACAGCACCAGAGCAAGCGCGACGAGGCCTTCCGCCAGGGGGTGATCGATGGGGCCTATTGGCTTCGCGAACCGGGACCGAATGCCGAGGTGGTGATCATCTATCAAGGCGCTGTGGCCCCGGCAGCGATCGAGGCCGCATGGCGCATCGGCGGCGATCGCCGCGACATCGGTGTTCTGGCCGTCACCTCGGCAGACCGCCTGCATGGCGGCTGGGCGGCATCGTCACGGGCGAAGATGAACGGCAATCCTACCGCGCGGGCGCATATCGACCGGCTACTGCGGACTCTTCCCTCGCACTGCCTGCTTATCACCGTGATCGATGGACACCCCGCCACCTTGTCTTGGATGGGCGCGGTCGCTGGGCATCGGTTAATCCCGCTTGGGGTTGATCACTTCGGGCAAACCGGCCGGATCGCGGACCTTCACCGACATTTCCACATCGATGCCGACGCAATCGTCGCCGCGGCGGAAGCGCTTTCACCAGGCCGCCCCATCCGGCTGCTGGCAGGGTGAAGGTACGCCCGATACAGTAAGCGACACCGTTTCGGACCTCGCACGGTCAATCGACAACTTGGTGAAGTGTTTTCACCGGACAAGCACGGAACAGAAGGACTGACACATGAGCAAAGCACCAACCAACGCCGCGGCCAAAATCAAAGTGCCGGACATTCGTGCACGAAAGGGTGGTACGCCGATCGTTGCCATCGTGGGTTACACGGCGCCCATTGCCAAGATCGTCAACGATATTGTCGATTTCATTCTGGTCGGCGATTCCGTCGGCATGACCGTCTATGGCGCCAGTACGACAGTGGGCGTGACGATGGACACGATGATCGAACACGGCAAGGCCGTGGTAGGAAGCGCCCCGCGGCCCTGCATCGTCGTGGACATGCCGTTCGGGTCCTACGAGGCGAACCGCGAAAAGGCCTTCGACAACGCCGCGCGGATTATGGCAGAAACCGGCTGTGATGCCATCAAGTTGGAAGGCGGGCAGGTATTGGCAGAGACCATTGCCTTCCTGGTCGATCGCGGGATCCCTGTAGTTGCGCATATCGGGCTGCAGCCGCAACGCGTGAACACGACCGGTGGCTTCAAGACACAGGGTCGGAACGACGAGGCCGCCCAGGCAATCATCGCGGATGCACGTGCGGTCGCCGATGCCGGCGCCTTCGCGGTCGTGGTGGAGGCTATTCCGGAAAGCCTGGCCACCCGGATCACGCAGGCCATCGACGTGCCGACCATCGGGATCGGCGCTTCCCGGGATTGCGACGGTCAAATCCTGCTGATTGATGACCTGATTGGCCTGTTCCGTGACTTTACCCCGCGTTTCGTGAAGAAATACGCGAATGTCGCGGATATCATCGAGCAAGCCGTGACGGAGTTTGCACGGGAGACCGTTGAACGCACGTTTCCGGGCAAGGAAAACGTCTTCAAGGGATAAACGCTGGTACTGTCAGGCGAATTCGGATCAGTATTGAACCGCAGTATCTGCGGCTGATCGACGTATCAGGTCGCTTTGCAGATATTGAACCTTCCGATTGTTCGCCGACATCTTTTCTCGCACTCACAATTCATCGCTACGGAAGCTGTATCTGGGCACCGGGAAAACATTCCGCTGGCCCAACCGCCACGCGCGGTCCAGCAACAGCCGCATGCAGACGCCCGCGCCGCTGAAGGGCCTGATCTTCACCGACACCGGCGCGGCCATGACCCCGACCGCGACCAAGAAACGCGGCAAGCTCTATCGCTATTACGTGTCGATGGACGTGATCAAGAACCGCACGACAGAGGACGACAGCGCCAGCGACCTCGCTCCGACCCGCCTGCCTGCGGGAATGGTCGAGGACGCCATCGTCACCGAGGTCCGGCGCAGGTGCTAGGAGACGATTTAAAACTCGCATCGGGTTGCTAGCGCAGCTTAATTTTACGCCTCCAATTTCTGGCGCCAAGGTACTCGCAGACATCTCCATTTCAGCATCGGCAGCCTAACCTCTGACAGCTCCTCTTCGGACTGGACTTTTGTTTTGCCGTAAGCCTGTGTGTTGATGTGCCCGAATGCCCTCGGGCTTTGCTCAGTGAGCGAAGTCAAAGGGAGTAAGGACATGGGAATTGATATAGCTGCATTGGACACAGCGGGCCGCGATGAACTTTTGGAGCACTGGCGGTCTTTGATTGGAAGGCCGCCGCCCAAGCATATCAGCCGCAGCCTGCTGATCCAGATAATAGCTTTTGAACTACAATCAAAGCAACACAGGGGCTTCTCCAAAAGGCTGAGCCAGCGCCTCAAACGCGCAGCGCTGCGCGATGTTACGCGCCCCGCCTTTAAGCCCGGTAGCAGCTTTGTGCGCGAGTATCGCGGGAAGACCCATGTTGTTGAGGTGGGAGAGGATGGCTGCTTTGCTTGGAACGCGCAGCGCTTCAAGTCCCTGTCTCAGGCAGCCCGCGCCATTACCGGCTATAACGTATCGGGCTTTAAGTTCTTTGGAGTGAAGCTATGAACGGGCTGGGGCGGCCAAGCGTGCGCGCCGTTGTCTATACCCGCAAAAGCTCAGAGGAAGGCTTGGATCAAGAGTTCAATTCCCTTGATGCTCAATATGAAGCCTGCACCGCCTATATAGCCTCACAACGCCATGACGGCTGGAAGCTGGTCAAACAACGCTTTGATGATGGTGGTGTCTTAGGCGGGATCATGGACCGCCCTGCCCTCAAGGCTCTGCTGGATGAGGTTGATAAAGGCCTCATAGATATGATCGTGGTCTATAAGATATGTCATCTGTGGCTCAGTTTGAACGTGAGATGATGCTGGAAAGGCAGAGGGAGGGTATCGCCAAAGCAAAAGCAGAGGGTAAGTATAAAGGTCGTAAG
>Ga0255770_10000849_pt1 | contig 28535 bp, 31 predicted proteins | sample 071ome_22_FD_179968 | JGI IMG/M metagenome (GOLD analysis project Ga0255770, IMG submission 179968) | Coastal salt marsh microbial communities from the Groves Creek Marsh, Skidaway Island, Georgia - 071404AT metaG (version 2) | ecosystem: Environmental > Aquatic > Marine > Intertidal zone >...
CAAAACAGATGCTTTCTTTAGAATTTAATGGTTACGCAATTGGAGGTTTGGCAATAGGAGAAACAAGTGAACAAAGAATAGAAATTGTAAAACACACTGTTCCATTTCTACCAGGGGATAAATTACGATACGTAATGGGACTGGGAGACATTAAGGGAATGATTGAGCTTATAGAACTTGGTATTGATATGTTTGATTGCGTATGGCCAGCTAGATTGGCTAGACACGGCAAAATAATAACTAAAGGACAATTTTTTAATTTAAAAAATTCAAAATATTCCGCAGATTCTAAATCTCTTGATCAAAACTGTCCATGTTTTACATGTAAAAACTATTCGAGATCTTATTTAAGACATCTATTAATTAATGAAAGTACTTCATCATGGTTTTACTTAACATTACATAACATAGTCCAAACAGAAAATATACTTAAGGAAATACAAGAAAGTATATTAAACTCAAATTTTGAAAAGTATAAAGAAAGTTTAAAACTATGAACGAATTGATAGCATTATTACCTTTAATACTTGTATTTATTATTTTTTATATAATTCTTTATATTCCTCAAAGAAGAAGACAAAAAAAACATAAGAATTATGTTAGTTCACTAAAAATAGGCGACGATGTTTTAACTGATTCTGGTATTTTTGGACGTGTCGTAAATATTAAAGATGATAGAGTTACTCTTGTTGTAAAAAAGGGAGAAATTGAGATCTTAAAGAACAACATCTCATTTAAGTAATTCATGAAAAATATTCTAAAGTTTCTACTATTACCTGCTTTATCAATCTCCTTGTTTATTTATGTTTATTTTAATGATGTAACTCCTAAATTAGGGTTGGATTTACAAGGTGGCATTTCTTTAATTCTTACTGCTGAAGAAGGTACCGATTCAGAATTAATAGAACAAGCTGTGAATATAATGCGCTCTAGAATCGCTGCTTTTGGAGATGTTCAGGAACCAGAAATATCTATCAGTGGTGAAAATTCTGTATTAGTGCAATTACCAGGAATCACAGATCAAGAAAAAGCAATAGAAGCAGTTGGAACTACTGGTCTCTTAACTTTTAGACCAGTGCTTGACTCTTCTTTGAGTATTGGTTATTCACCAGCTTTAGAAATAATTGAAAATCCTGATGATCCTGAGAATCCAACTATAAATGCACCTGAAGGAGTAGACGATTTAACTGGCCTAACAATAAATGATAACCCTAATAAAGTTTCATATTTGTTATCTCTTAGTGGTGGTTACCCAGTAATTTATGAATTAGGTCCTGCTGTTTTAACAGGTAATGACATAAGTGATGCTTTAGCTGTATATCCTCAAAATGAATGGATTGTACAACTAGTTTTTAAAGATGACTCTGCAGATAAATTTACTGAACTAACTAAACAATTGGCAAGTTTGACAGGAGAACAAAGAAAACTTGCAATTGTTCTTGATAGTCAAGTTATTTCAGCTCCAGGTATTGCTTTAGACGTCAATCCAAATGTAGGAATAACCGGAGGTACAGCAGCTATTTCTATGGGTAATGCTGATCAAGGTCAATCAGCAAATAATTTAGCAGTTGTTCTTAGATACGGAGCTTTACCAGTTTCTTTTGAACGTTCCTCTATACAAAAAGTATCTGCTTCTTTAGGAGAAAATACATTAAAACTTGGTCTTGAAGCTGGTTTAGTTGGACTTATAATTGTAAGTTTATTTTTAATACTTTATTACAGGTTAAATGGTTTAATTGCAATTATTGGATTATCTTCTTTTGGAATGCTGTTTTATTCAACGATTTCTCTATTGGGAAAATATCAAGGTTTTACTTTAACTCTTGCTGGAATCGCTGGTGTAATTGTTTCAATTGGATTAGCAGCAGATTCATATATCGTCACATTTGAAAAGTTTAAAGATGAACTTAAGATTGGTAGATCTTTTCAATATGCTTCCGAAAAAGCTGTATCTGAAGCTTGGAAAACAATATTAACAGCTGATTTTGTTTCTCTTACTGCTTCTGTAATTCTATATATATTAGCTATTGGGCCAATACGTGGTTTTGCTTTAACACTTGGTATAGCTACTGTTTTTGATTTAATATTTACAAGATTCTTTACTAAAAATGCTGTACCTTTATTCACAAAACTTTCAAATAATTCAAGATCGTTTTTTCCGATTAAGAAAGAAGCTTTAATAAATGTTTAGTAAATTATTTTTAGGAACAACTGAGGTTAATTTTTATAAATTAGGCAATAGGTTTATGAAAATTTTTCTAATTGAAATTGTTATTTTTATTTCCATGATTGTTTTATCAATTTCAGGATATCGTGACTTAAATTTATCAGTAGATTTTACTGGTGGAACTACTTACCAGCTGTCAACAAATTATACTCAAGACGATATTTCTGATGTTTTAAATAATACAATTCTTAAAGTATCTAGATATCAAACATTTGAAAATTCCAATTCTATTTTATTTAGAGCAGTTGAGTCAACTCAAGAGAGAGAAACTGAGTTACTTAATTATCTTTCCAATAAGTTTGATGTCTCAAAAGATGATATAGAGTTTCAAAGAGTAGGTCCTACTTTTGGCGCTGAAATTACTTCAAAAGGGCTAAGGGCATTAATAATATTTTTATCAATAATTGTTATTTTGATATCTATACGTTATGAATTTAAATTTGCAATAATAGCATTAATAGCCTTATTTCACGATCTATTTCTTAGTTACACTGTTTATGAATTACTGGGACTAGAAATAACCCCTTCAACAATCATCGCATTATTAACAATTCTTGGTTACTCATTGTATGATACTGTCATACTTTTTGACAAATTGAAAGATTCTCAAAAATTATTCAAAAGAAACCAACTTACAACTGAAGTATTAAATAAAACTTTCAACGAGGTTTTAATGAGAAGTATAAATACTTCTCTAACATCAGCTTTTCCAATAATTTCTATCTTATTTATAGGTAATTATTTAGGTATAGATGGTAGTTTATCTGATTTTGCTATTCCTTTATTGATAGGCATACTATCAGGAACCTATAGTTCTATTTTTGTAACTGTACCATTTTTATCAAAAATAATTAAAACTAATTAATTTTACTACCATAAATATATGGATACTATAAATCCAACCAGCCAAACTAGTGAATTACTAGATAAATTATTATCAAATGTGGATAATAAGCACCACAGCATTATTAATGAAGGTTTTATATTTGCTAATGAAGGTCACAAAAATCAAAAAAGAAAATCTGGAGAGCCTTATATAACCCACCCTCTTCAAGTTGCAATTTATTTATCTGAAATAAATTTAGATATTGAGACAATAATTGCAGCGCTCTTACATGATTTAATTGAAGATACTGATATAACTTATGAAGATATTATGTCGAAATTTGGTAAGGAAATAGCAGACATTGTCGATGGTGTAACTAAATTGGACAAAATTAAATATAACACTACTGAGGAAGCAAAGGCAGATGCAATTAGAAAGATGGTTATTGCAATGTCTAAAGATATAAGAGTTTTAATACTAAAACTTGCAGATCGTTTACACAATATTAAAACTATTGAATTTCATAATGAATGGAAGCAGGAGAAAATAGCAAGTGAAACACTCTACGTTTATGCTCCGTTAGCACATAGATTAGGTTTGCAATCAATTAAACACGATTTAGAAGATATATCTTTTAAAATACTTTTCAATAAGCAGAATAGTGAAATACAAGATCAATTATCTCTTGAAAACCCAAATCGAGTTAAGCAAATTGATGAATCAGTAAATATTATTAATACTCTTTTACAAGACAATTCAATATCTGCAAATGTATCTGGTAGACCTAAACATAATTATTCGATTTATAAAAAAATAGTAAACAACGGATTATCTTTTAATGAAATTAATGATTTAATTGGTATCCGAATAATAACTGATGATGTAAAAAATTGTTATACAATTCTTGGCTTAATTCATGCAAATTTTCAACCAGTTCTTGGTAGATTTAAAGATTTTATTTCTATGCCAAAATTTAACTTATATCAAAGCTTACATACAACAGTGCTTACCCCACTTGGCCAAAAAATGGAAATACAAATTAGAACTCATGACATGCATTATCGAGCTGAATACGGGGTAGCTGCGCATTGGAAATACAAAGAAAAACCTTCAAACGATTTAACAAAATGGACAAATGAACTTTCATCAATTTCAAACGAATATCCTGATCCAAATGAATTCTTACAACACATGAAATTAGATTTATATGAGAATGAAGTATTTTGTTTAACTCCAGAAGGTGATGTTATTTCCTTACCTCAAGGGTCAACACCAGTTGATTTTGCTTTTGCAATACATACACAAGTAGGTGAAAAATTAATCGGAGCAAAAGTTAATGGAAAATTAGTTAATTTGGGTAATATCTTAAAATCTGGTGACACAATTGAAATTTTAACTAGTAAAGATAAAGATAAGGGACCAAGTAGAGATTGGTTAAATATTGTTAAAACAACAAGAGCAAGATCAAAAATTAGACAATGGTATCAAAAACAACTCAAGAATGAAGATATTCAAAAAGGAAAGACTGTTTTAAATACTTGGCTTGAAGATAATTCAGATGTTTTAGAAAAAAAGGGTAAAGATGTAATTCTTCAAGAACTTTTAACAGAGATGAAATTACCAAATATTGAAACACTTTATCAAAATCTTGGCAATGGTAATACAGGCATAAATACTGTTGGAAATAAAATTAGAAAACAAATATTTCCTGAAGAAATTTCAATCGATGATGATTTATTTTCCCCCGAAATCAAACCTGACTCAAAATCAGATTTAATTATTGTTGAGGGTTACGATGATATTCAAGTTAGGATGGCTAAATGTTGTGTACCAGTACCAGGTGATGACATAATTGGCTTTGTGACTATTGCAAATGGTATTGCTATACATCGATCTGATTGTCTAAATGTTCAAATTAATCCTTCTATTGGAGAGAGAATAGTTGATGTATCTTGGGGATATTCAGCTAACACTGGAACAATTGTTTGGCTAGAAATTGAAGCAATAGATAGGCCTTATTTACTGCGTGATGCAACAATTGCTATTTCTGATAATGGCGGAAATATCTTAGTTGCAAAATCTGTGACCAATAGCAAAAGAATTGTTTCACTAATTTTTCAAGTTGAAATTAGTGATAATAATCAATTAGACGCGATTATAGAAGATGCAAAAAAAATAGAAAATGTTTTTGATGCGTCTAGAATTTTTCCAGGTAAAAAATAATGAATGATATAAAAATATTTACTAGCTTTACTACTTCTAATTGTTATGTAGTTACTCCAGATAATAGTGGAGTGTGCTATTTGATTGATTTGCCACCAGATTTAGATGAAACATTAAATTACATTAGGAATAATAACTTATCAATAGGTGGTGCTTTTGTCACACACGGTCACTATGACCATTCTCTAGGAATGAAAGAAATTAAAAGTAATATTTTTATGAATTTAGATGATGAATTTCTAGCAAGAAATCCACAGGATCAAATTGGTAAAATTCTTAATGGTTTGTTCTTAGAGCAATATGAAGGAGAAATTTTAGATATTCACTCTCATCAATTTGATTTTCTTAAAGTTTATTCAAACCCTGGACATACTGTAGGTAGTGTATCTTTTGAATTTCCAAATTTAGGAGCTATTTTCACTGGAGATTTTGTATTTAAAGAAAGCATTGGTAGAACTGATCTTTACAGTGGGGATATTAAAAGCATGAAAGACTCAATAAATAATGTATTTGTTAATTTTGATAAAAGTTTTGATATATTTCCTGGACACGGTGAATATGATTCTGTAGAGAATATATTAATTAATAATATTGTTTTAAAGGAATTATTAAATGATTGAACAGGTAAAAGGAACTAATAATATTTCAAATGAGTTGTCCAAAAAATATTTTACTTTCCAAAAATCTTTTATAGAAAATTTTTCTAATTATGGCTATGAATTTGTTGTAACTCCAACAATAGAACATGCAGAGTTGTTTCAAAAATCAATTGGAGAATATTCAGAAATTGTAACTAAACAAATGTATCAATTCAAAGACAAAGCGGGAAGAGACATTGTTTTAAGACCAGAAGGAACATCAAGTTTTGTTAGATATCATGGTCAATTTAACAAAGATCTTACAAAAAAATATATTTACTTTGGGCAAATGTTCAGATATGAAAATCCACAAAAAAATAGATATAGAGAATTTACACAAGCTGGAGCTGAAATAATTGGTAACATTGATGCATTTTCAGATTTTCAAATAATTAATGATTCAGCTAACTTCTTAAAGCAATTGAATGTTCAATTTACTTTAAACATAAACACAATAGGTTCAATTGTTGATAGAGAAAAATATGTAAGAGAACTATATAAGTTTTTCAAAATGAATTATGACAAACTCTCTAAAGAGTCACAAGAAAAACTTGAAAATAATACATTGCGAATACTTGATTCGAATGTAGAAGCTGATATGAATATTATTAAAAATGCACCCAATATATACGATTTTCTCTCCAAAGAATCCCTCGAAAACTTTAATAATATATTGAATTTATTAGATGCTAAAAATATTCAATATAAAAAGAATGAAAGATTAGTTAGAGGATTGGATTACTACAACGATCTTACTTTTGAATTTATTAGTAAACAAGGAGTGGTTATTGGTGGTGGTGGAAGATACGATAAACTATCTGAAATTTTACAAATTGGAAATTTTAAAGGGGTAGGAGTTGCATTTGGGGTTGAACGTATATTGGACCTCGTAGATTTAAACGAAAGTACTAATAAATATTTCCTTATTGGTACGAATATTGAAAAGATGATCGAATATTCAAAAAAATTGGACTTATTGAACATTCCTTATAGTAAGCCTTCAAGATTATCTAAAATTAACTCACAATTTAAAGAAGCTAAATCAAATAATTTCCAATATGTTATTAATTCTGATGAAGATACAATAAAGAACTTAGCTGATAACACAGCTGTTGAATTTTCAGAAAAAGAATTGCTATGAATATAAAAGAATTAAGAAATTTAAAAGTAAATACAGAGGTTTACGAACTATTGGGTTGGGTTAATACTGTAAGGGACCACGGTGGATTAACTTTTATCGATTTAAGAGATTATGACTCTTTTATTCAGTTAGTCATTGATGACAACATAAATGAAATTGAAAAAATTAAAAATGAATTTTATATTTCAATTTCAGGAATTTTTAAAAAAAGAGAACAAGGTTTAGAAAATAAGAAGCAAGAATTTGGAGATTATGAGATTCAAGTTACCACTTTAAATGTTATAAATAAGAGTAAAACTTTACCTTTTCAGATCGAAGACAAAATTGAAACTGATGAAAGTATTCGTTTAAAATATCGATATTTAGATCTAAGAAGAAATGAAATGAAACAGAATATTTTAGCTCGTTCAAAAGTATTCAAAAGTATAAGAAATGTAATGAACGAAATGAATGTTTTAGAAATCGATACACCAACTTTAATTAAATCAACACCAGAAGGTGCTAAAGATTTCCTAGTACCTTCTAGAAAAAATCCTGGAACTTTTTATGCGTTGCCACAATCACCACAAATGTATAAGCAATTATTTATGATGTCTGGTTTCCCTAATTACTATCAAATTGCTAAATGCTATAGAGATGAAGATTCCCGTAAAGATAGGCAACCTGAATTTACACAATTAGATCTTGAATTCTCAAACGCTAATCCTAATTTAGTAAAAAATAATGTTGAAAACATAATTAAAAGTATTTTTAGTGAAGCTTTTGACATAAAAATAAATTCTAGTTTTCCTTCTTTATCTTTTCATGATGCAATTAACTTGTACGGAACAGATAAACCCGATTTAAGAATTAAAGAGACTATTAATGATGCGACTAATATTTTTTCTAATAGTAACGTTTCATTTATTAAAGACTCAATAGACAGTTCTGGAGTTTTTAAATATTTATTTACACCAAAAGTTCTAACTAGAAAAGAGATTGATAATTTTGATGCTTTGGCTAGGGAGTTAGGTAGTAATGGGTTAGGTTGGATAAAGTATGAAAATCAAAACTTTTCAGGACCACTTGCTAAACATATGAGTGACAATGAGTTAACTTTTGTTAGTGCTCTTGGAGAGGGTACTTTCTTATTTCAAGTAGGTAATTTACTAGATATTTCAAAAACAATGGATATGCTAAGAACTAAATTGTATGAAAGAAGCGAAAAAGAAGAACACGTTTTTCTATGGGTAGAAGACTTTCCATATTTTGAAATTGAAAATAATGTTTTACAACCTTCCCATCACCCATTTACTTCTCCTCAAAATGTAGATGACTTTGAAAATAACCCAATTGAAGCAATTGCATTACATTACGATTTAGTTTTAAATGGAGTTGAACTTGGTTCTGGATCACAGAGAATTAACAATCCCGATTTACAAACTTTGGTATTAAAAAAATGGGGTCTAAGCGATTCTGAAATTGAAAAACGATTTGGATGGTTTATCGAAGCTTTATCTTATGGAACACCACAGCATGCTGGATTTGCAATTGGAATTGATAGATTAGTTGCAGAAGTAATGAAACAGCACTCTATTAGAGATGTTATCCCATTTCCCAAAACTCAATCTGGAATGGACCCTTTAACTGATGCACCGACAACACTAGATTCAGACTTATTAGAAGAGTACAATTTAAAAGTTATTGATGATAATGAATAGTAACGAGATTCGATCAAAGTTTCTAAAATACTTTGAATCAAAAGGACACAGTATTATTCCTTCATCATCTCTAATACCGCATGATCCAACTTTACTTTTTACAGCAGCAGGAATGGTACCTTTAAAAGATTACTTTTTAGGAAAATTAAAACCTGATTCTCCAAACATGACTTCATCTCAAAAATGTATAAGAACTATTGATATAGATATTATTGGTGAAACCGATAGACACTTATCCTTTTTTGAAATGTTAGGTAACTTCAGTGTAGGTAAATATTTTAAAGAAGAAGCGATTAAGCTAGCTTATTCGTTTATTGTTGATGAACTAAAAATAGATAAAGATAAATTATGGTATACCGTCTATAAGACTGATGATGAATCTTTTAATATTTGGAAAAATATAATCGGAGTTCCAGAAGAAAGAATTCAAAGAGGCGACTCGGATAATTTTTGGCATATGAATGTTCCAGGACCATGTGGACCTTGTTCTGAAATTTTTATAGATAGAGGTGAAAAATATGGTGAGGACGGTGGTCCAATAGGTGGAGGAGAAGATCGTTTTATTGAGATTTGGAATCTTGTATTCATGGAATCTATACAAGATGAACCTTTTCAAGTTATTGGAACCCTACCTTCCAAAAATATTGATACTGGTATGGGTCTTGAAAGAATTTCTATGATTATGCAAAATAAAGAAACTCTTTTTGAAACAGATTTATTTTTTCCTCTTAGTCAAGAACTTAGTAAGTACGTAGACAAACCAAATTCTAAATATGAAAAAGTAATTTTAGACCATCTAAAATCATCAACTTTCATGATTTCAGATGGCGTTGTTCCAACCAATGAGGGCCGTGGATATATACTAAGAAGGCTTATCAGAAGAGCTATTAGAGCTTTTAATCAAGTTTCTACACAAGAAAAATCACTCTCTTTTTTAATTGAAATTGTTGTTGATATGTATAAGGAACAATATCCTGATTTACAAAATAATTTTGAAAAAATATTAAAACTTTTTGTTACAGAAGAAAAATTATTTAAAAATACCCTAATTAAAGGTAATCAAGAAATTAAGAATTTATTAAATGAAAAGAATTCAATAGATGCAAAAGACGCATTTAAATTATTTGAAACTTATGGATTTCCATATGAACTCACAAAAGAAATTGCAGCGGAAAATACTATTAATATTAATGATGATGAATATTTTAAATATTTTGAAGAGCATAAAAAGAAGTCAAAAATTGTGAATAAAGAAAATAGTGACATTTACAATTTTGATGTTGAATTAAACACTTTCATCGGTTACGAATCCAAAAAAGTATCTTCAGAAATTATCCATGTCGAAACATTTGAAAAAACACAAATAATATTTACAAATGAAAATCCTTTTTATTATGAAGCTGGTGGACAAATATCTGATGAAGGTTTTATAAAACTAGATGAAAACATCTATAAAGTTGTTGATGTAATTAAAAACTCTAACAACGCTGTAGGTTTAGTTCTTGAAACTAATATTTTCGAAGTTGGTCAAAATGTTGAACTAAATGTAGACTCATCTTTTAGAAATGGTGTTTCTAAAAGTCACACAGGTGCCCATATAGTTCATCAATCTCTAAGGGATGTTCTTGGAGACCATGTTGCACAAGCAGGTTCTAATGTCACGCCAGGAAAATTTAGATTTGACTTTAGTCATACATCAAAAGTATCTGATGAAGAGTTAGATAATATTTTTCAATTATCAAATATAAAAATATTCGAAGATCTAGAAGTTAACACTAATGTTATGAATATTGATAAAGCAAAAGCAGAAGGTGCTTTAGCTTTTTTTGGTGATAAATATGATAACGATGTAAGAGTAGTTAACATTGGCAATTTCTCTAAAGAACTTTGTGGAGGTACGCATGTGCATAATTCTCATGATGTAGGTCTGATTGTTTTACTTCAAGAATCATCCATAGGTTCAAACCTCAGAAGAGTTGAAATGCTTTCAGGTTTACCAGCTTACGAATTTTTAAATAATGCTAACAAATCATATAACAATGTAGCAAATTTACTTCAAGTACAACCTCATGAAGTATATAGAAAACTCAATTCACAGTTAGAAACATTTGAAGAATATAAATTAAAAATATCAAAATTTAGACAGCTAGAGTTAAATTCAATAATTGAAACTTGTAAGCAAGAATCTGAGCCTTTATCAAATTACAATATAATCGTTTCGCATGTTGATGCTGAAAGTGTAAATGAATTAAAGGAAATTTCATTGCAGTTAATCAATGAACACAATATTGACATAGTTGTGTTGATTTCTTCAATTAATGGTAAAAAATCTTTAATTGGAGCAACCAATAATAATATAAACTATGATATTTCAGTTTTAATATCAAACATATCTAAAACTTACGGAGGAGGGGCTTCTAAAGATCCGAATCTATCTATTGGTGGAGGACCAAATTTAAACAATATTGAAGAAGCACTAGTTAAAATAAAAGAGGTTCTTCATAATGACATTAAGTAATCAAAATATTTTATCAATTGACTATGGTGAAAGATATGTTGGTTTTGCTTTAAAAAAATCAAATACAAACATTGGCATACCATTGAAAATAATTGATCAAAAAAATTCAAATTTGATTAATGAACTTGATCAAATTATTAATATTTACAATATTGATCTTATCGTAATTGGTTATCCAATTGGATTAAATTCACAGTTAAACAGAATGACATCTGTAGTTGATGAATTTATTAATTCTTTAAATTATAAAATTCCTATAGAAAAAGTAGACGAAAGGTTTACTTCTAATATTATTTCAAATAAAAGTTCTGAAAGAAATGATGATTTATCTGCTTTAGAAATTTTAGAAAGCTATATTAAAAAAAATGACTAATTTTTACTTAAAGAACAGACTTCTTTTGCAACTACTATCTTTATTTTTTGTATTATTATTAATTTTTAATATCTCTAATAATATTGCTGACGGCATTGAACCATCTAATATTGTTACAGGTCAATCAAATGAAGACTTTAAAATTATAAATATTAATATTCCCCAAGGTTCTTCAGCATCACAAATATCTGCAATTTTAGATTCTTCAGGTGTAATCAACTCTCAGTTAGCATTTGAACTTTATCTAAGAAATGAAAATTTAACTGATAAATTAAGAGCTGGTTCTTATGAACTACCAAATAATCTTGAATATGATGAGTTAACTGCACTTTTATTAAAAGGACCACCACTAAAAACTTATAACATTACAATTCCTGAAGGTTTGTGGATATCAGAAACGTTAGAAACAATTTCTGCTCAAACAGGTTACGATGTTGTTCAATTAGAAAATTCTTTAATTTCTGGAAGAGTAGTAAGTAACTATTTGCCAAATGGAGATTTTTCAAAACTTCAAAATTGGGAAGGTTTACTATTTCCAAACACGTATCAGATTAACGTAGACGCAAACGGTGAAGAAATTTTACAAAAATTAGTTGATGAGCTTGAGTATCGATATTCAATCTTATTAGAAAACAATACTTTGCCTAATTGGATAGAAAGTCCCACTGAGTTTTTTACAATTTCTAGTCTTATTGAAGCGGAATCCAAATTAGATGAAGATAGACCACTAGTTTCTTCAGTGATTAAGAACAGACTAGAAGACAATATGATACTACAAATTGATGCAACTGTACTTTATTCATTACAAAAAAGAAAATCATCAGTGCTTTTAATAGATTTACAAACTGATAGTCCATATAATACTTATAAATATAGTGGATTACCGCCAACTCCGATTTCAGGATTTGGTGAGAGGTCTATGAAAGCAATATTTAACACACCTGAAAATGATTTTATTTATTATCTTTTAACAGATATAAATGGCAAAATGACATTTACTGGTGATTATGAAGAATTTATTAATCTTAAAAATAAAGCTAAAGAAGAAGGGGTGATTCCATAATGGTTTCTACAAACGATATTAGGCCTGGTCAATCTATTATTTATGAAAATAACATTTATTTAATTCTTGAATACCAACATGTAAAACCCGGAAAAGGTAGAGCATTTGTTAAAACTAAATTGAAAAATATTACTAATGGTGGAGTTATTGATAAAACTTTTAGAGCTGACGAAGATGTGGAACAAGCTTTTGTAGATAAACAACCATTCCAATTTTTGTATTCAGATGGAGAAGATTATTTTTTTATGAACACAGAAACATACAATCAAATATCTTTAAATGAAAATTTTCTTGATGGCGATGAGTTGCTTCTTAAAGGCAACCAAGACGTTACTATTGCAATGTATAAAGAAAATCCAATAGAAGTAATCTTACCTACTGCAATTTCTTTGATTGTTACAAAGTCTGAACCTGCGGTAAAAGGTGATTCAGTAAATTCATCAACAAAAGAAGTTACTTGTGAAACAGGTTTAACTTTACAAGTTCCAATGTTTATAAATGAAAATGATGTAATAAAGATTGATACAAAAACAAAAACATACATGACGAGAGCATGAATAAAGATTTTAGATCAGTATGTTTTGAATCTTTATTTGAATCAGATTTAGATATAAAAGAATTTATTATGATAAAAAATGATTTAAGCGTAAATCAAACTTTAAGAGCAGAGCAACTATTAAAGCAAATTACTGTTAACTTGGATGAAATAGTTTTATTAATAAAAAAATATTCTCAAAATTGGTCATTTGAAAGAATTGCAAAAACAGAGAAAACCTCGCTCATTTTAGGTATAGGCGAAATTCAATTAAATCTTACTCCATCGAAAGTAATAGTTTCTGAATGGACAAAATTAACAGATAAACACTCAACTTCGGATGGTGCAAAATTCGTTAACGCGATACTTGATAATATTTCAAAAAATGAATTTAAAAATTGAAATAAAAGCTATTAAGAATGCTAGAGATGAGTTTATTCATTCTTTTAGTGTTAATAACAAAAATATAGTAGAAAGCCTAAAGCATGGTAGAGATAATGATTTTTTAAATTCTATAAGAGTTCATAAGTATTTAACTTCAAGTAAAGAAAAAGGTAAAGTAGAGACAGCAAGATTTCTAGAATCAATCAATTTAACTGAAAAAACAATTTTAAAAGAATTAACTAACGAAGACATAGATAGTATTGTAAACTTTTTAACAAAATGATATATATTATTACAGGTCCATCTGGTGTTGGAAAAAATACAATTATTAATGAACTCTCTAACCACATAAATATACATTTTTCAATATCACATACAACACGCTCAAAAAGAGACGGTGAAATAGACGGCAAAGACTATTTTTTTGTAACCGAAGATGAATTTAATTCATTAATTAATAAAAATTTTTTTATTGAGTATGAACAGTATGGTGATTATTACTATGGAACAGGTAAGGATCAAATAAAAAATAAGAAAGAAGTAATTTTATTAGATTTGGAAGTTAATGGTGCTACAAAACTTCTGAAAGAATATCCACACTTTATTGGAATTTTTATAGATATTGATAACCAAACTTTAAGAGAAAGACTCAAAAGCAGAGGTCACAACGATGAATTTATTCAAGAAAGAATGAAGTTAGCAAATTTACAGAGAGAAAAAAAACATTTATATAATTTCAACATTCAAAATGTAGATTTAAATACTTCTGTTAAAGAAATTATTGATATAATATATGACTTGGAGGAAAGATGATTAAACCACCTATTGAAGAGCTTTTAGAACAAACACCTGGTAGATTTGCTTTAGTTATTACTGCTGCGCGTAGAGCGAGAGATATAAATTCATATTTTAATCAACTTGGAGAAGGTATCGGTGCTTATACGCCACCACAAGTTCAGAGTTTAAGTAGAAAACCACTTACTGTTGCATTCGAAGAAATAGCTGCAGGAAAGGTTGAAGTTTCAGAAAAAAGTTAATGAGCAAAAACATACTACTTGGACTATCGGGTAGTGTTGCATGTTCTAAATCTGAACTTTTTTATAAAGAATACTCAAAATATTTCAATTTTAAATTTTTATCTACTTACAGCGGTCTTAAATATTTAAGTAAAGAATTCATAAAGGAAAATAATCCTTTATCTGATTGGTCTCACATCACAGGATCTCCACATATTGAATTAGCTAGATGGGCTGATTTTTTTATTATCTATCCTGCTTCAGCAAATTTAATTTCTAAACTAGCAAATGGAATAGCTGATGACCTTTTAACTTCAACTTTTTTAATGTATAAAAAGCCAGTTTATATAGCTCCAGCTATGCATGAAGAAATGTATTTGAACCCAGCAATTCAAAGTAGTATTTCTGAACTAAACAAAAATAATTTGATTATAGGGCCAAGATACGGATCTTTAGATATTGGTGATAAAGGTGAAGGAAGGTTAATTGAACCTAATGAAATTTATGAAATAATATCACAGTCTAAAGGAAAAATTTTAATTACATCTGGACCAACTATAGAAAATATTGATGATGTAAAAATAATTTCTAATAATTCATCTGGTAAACAGGGGAGAGCTATTGGCATTGAATTATTAGCTCGAGGTTATGAAGTTGTATATATTCATTCTTCAAAAATTGATTCTTTACCACATGCAAATAATATAACATTTACGGATTCGCGTTCCTTGTTAGAAATTATTGAATCAGAATCACCAAGTTCAAAATATTTATTTATGACTGCAGCAGTTTCTGATTTTATAGTTGAAAAAGTCAAAGGAAAAATAAATAGAGATGATGGACCATATAATTTATTACTTAATCCTAATTTAGATGTTGTTAAAACTATTAAGGAAAAGTTTCCTAAACTTATAACAATTGGATTTTCTGCACAAGTAGATAATGAATTAAATTTTTATAAGTTACGAAAAAAAAATATTGATTATTTAGTTATAAATAATATTTTACAAAACCCATTTGGATCTCCTAACAACCAGATAACAGTTATTGATAACAATGAAAAATTGCTCGAAACAGATACAATCAATAAAAATGAAATAGCTAAATTGTTAATTGATACAATAATTAAATAATGTATGCAGATGTTGAACTAATTTCAAATAATACTTATAAATTTAAACTTTTTACGTATTCGATTCCTAGTAAATTTATTAACAAAATTCAAGTTGGCTCAATAGTTGAAGTTAATTTTAGAAATAGGAGTTATAAGGCAATTGTTTTAGAAATTAAAAAAAATACTTCAATATACAAATTAAACGAAATTGTTAACTTAACAAATATAACAATTGATCAAAAAAATTTAGAATATCTTAAATTCTTAGCATTATCAAATTACTTAAATATTGGAATTGTTATACATAATTTATTCAATATTGAAAAGTTAAATAAACAAAAAATTTTGAATACGAAAAATGTTGAAAATCTTCACATAAATCAGTTATATGATATTAATTTCAAATTCCAAAAAAATATAATTTTTGCATCATCACTTAAAGAAATTTCAAATATTTATAGAAATTTAAAAAACAAAATTTCAATTTCCTTCTACCAAAAAACTGGTGGAAAAGAGGAAATAGAAAAATTTTTTTTAATTAAAGATTACAAATTAGTGATTTTGCTTTCAAATAATTTTGAGAAAATAATTATTAACAATGACACGGGTTATTTCTTTTATGATTCAAATTCATCTGCTTACAGATTACCAAAATTAAATCAATTAAATATTATTGAATCTGCATATTTAAAAAATAATATATTTGGAGGAAATTTTTACTTCTTAAATGAATTTCAAAATCTTGAATTTGACAACACCAAACCAAAGTTAACAAACGATTTCGATTATGAAATTAAATATTTTATTTCAAGTACTATAAAAGATTCATTTCACTTACTATTTAATAAATTTAAATCTTTAAATTATTACTCTAACGAAGAATTTGATCATCCAAATACTTACAATAAATTTACAGATATCTCAAAAAAAGAAATAGAAGCACTTATTTTAGTAAACCCTACGATAGCAAGAAACAATCTACTTGATTCAAGTAGGTTAATTTATCTCATAAGATTGTTAAATTACTTTACACTAAATAAGTTGTATATTTTTGTTATTTCAAATAAAGAAATTAATATTAATAAATCATTAAACAGTTCAAATTTTCAAAAATGGATTGATAAAGAAATTGATACAAGAAAAAAGTACGGACCAAATCTATTGTTAAAAATTTTTTCAATTAAATCTAATGAGCAAATACAAAATAACCTAGATGGAAAATTGTTTGGTCCAATTTCTGATAATGGTGAATATTTTTACGAATTACATTTAAAGTTAAATAAAGTAAAATATTTACAAACTATTGATATTTTTTCAAAATTGACTGATTATGAAATTAAGAGAGTTAAACATTTATGAGTGAAATAGTAATTTTTGGACACCCTTCTCTTACTCAAAAATCATCTGATATTGATGTTATTGATGATTACATAATAAATCTTTCGAAAAAGATGATAAAAATAATGTACGAAGCTCCAGGAGTTGGTTTAGCAGCTCCTCAGATTGGTATAAATAAAAATATTTTTGTTTTTGATGCAGGTGATGGTCCCAATGTTGCTATAAATCCTGTACTTGAAGAAGTTGGTGGTGAAGTAATTTTTATGGAAGGTTGTTTGTCTTTACCTGGATACTATTGGGATATAGAGAGATACGAATATGCAAAAATTTCATGCTTAAATGATAAAAATGAACAGGTTGTTTATGAAGGTGATGATCTTTTAGGTAGGGTTCTCCAGCATGAATACGATCATTTAAATGGTAAATTATTAATAAGTTGTTTGAAAAGAAAAGAAAGGAAACTAGCCCTAAAAGAAATATCTATTAAAGGATTTCCTGGTGAACAAATTTAAATACTTTTTTGGATCTGATGCACGAAGCGTCCCTTTCCTCGAAAGCTTATTCAACACAGACAAAAATATTAAAGTTGTAACTTTAAAACCTAAACAACAAGGAAGAGGAAGGAAATTAAAATCAAATCCTGTTGAAGTTTTCGCAAGGAAGAACAAAATAGATTTTTTATATTTTTCTGATGAAATATTACTCGAAGATTTTGAATATGGAATTGTTGCTAGTTTTGCCAAAATTTTTAACAAACATTTCCTAAAGAATCATAAAAATTTATATAATATTCACTTAAGTTTGCTCCCTGAGTTAAGAGGGCCAACTCCTGTAGAATATACAATTTTAAATAATGTTGAATACTGTGGTTATACAATTTTTAAGATTGATTCAGGTGTTGATACAGGAAATATTTTATTTCAACAAAGATTAGACATAAGTAAAGAAACCTATGCTTCAGAAGTTTATACAAAAATATATAATCACTTTAAAGAAAGCATCTCTTTAATTGACTTTAATACAAAATTAAAAAAGCAAAGTAGTAGTGTTTCATTTACATCTAAATTTTCAAAAAATGATTTCGATATTACCGGATTAACTTTATATGAAGCAAAAAGAAATATCCGGGCTTTTGATGTTATAGGACCAGCATTTATAAAATACTTTGATAAATTCATAAAAATACATAACTACTTTTTAGATGAAAATACTCCAGGTATAGAATTAATTGATGGAATTATATACCCAAACGAAGTTACCCCAGAGGGGAAAAAAAGAATGCAGTTTCAAGATTATATAAGAGGTCTTAGATGATAATTTCAGCAAGTATACAAGCTGCTAATCAATTATTTCTGTTAGAAGAAATAAATAATAACAAAAATAAATTTGATCAAATTCATATTGATATTACAGATGGTCATTTTACAGACAATATAAGTATGTCTTTTAACCACATTAGTTTAATTAAAAAAAATACTGATTACAAAGTTGATGTTCACCTGATGATCGATAATAACGAAAAATTTGTAAAAGTTGCTTTTGAAAATGGCGCTGATTTAGTTTATGTACACCAAGAATCTACAACTTTAGAAAGCTTTATTGAATTGCAAAATATTTTTCCACAATTAGGTATTGCTACACTACCAAATACTCAAAATGAATCTCTTAAAGATTACTTGAAGTATGCTAAAGCTGTTTTATTACTTGGAGTAACCCCTGGTTATTCAAATCAAAAACAGTCAATTGATTTACTTGAAAAAGCAAAGAATTTTAAAAATGAACACAGGGATTATTCAGGATTGCTTGTCCTAGATGGTGGAATTACTAACGATGACCTCCAGAAATCTAAAAATTTAGATATCGATATTGTTATTCAAGGCGGTGCAATTTTTGGATAAAGCATTAAAATGTTTTAATTTTCCTGGTGCAATGATTGAAGCTTTTAAGTTGGCTCTTGATTCAAAACCATTTCCAAATCCAAAAGTAGGTGCAGTTTTAACAGATAAACATTTAAATATAAAATCAAGTGGCTTTCATAAAGGTCCAGGTAAGCCTCATGCAGAAATCGAGGTTTTAAATAATGTCCATGTTGAGAAAGATGATATATTATTTGTTACTTTAGAACCATGTTTTCATAGTGATACTTCGCCATCATGTGCGGATGAAATAATTAAGAAAGGTGTTAAGAATATTTACTATGGAGGTATTGATATTGACAGCAGAACAAATGGTAAAAGCATAGATAAACTACAACAAAACTCAATTTCTATAAAATTGATAGAAGGTGTAAACCAATTATTGAACCCTCATTATTTAAATCAAAAAACTAAAAATTTGAAAATAACTTATACTGGAAAATTAGCTATCAGTAATGATAATTTTATTTATTCAGTTAATAATAAATATATTTCGAATGAAGAATCTCTACTACTAACTCATGTTATGAGAGCGAATTATAATTCAATTTTAATTGGTAAAAACACCTATCTTGTTGATAATCCACTATTAGATACTCGATTAATTAAAAATAAATTAAATAATTTAGATCCTATTAAGTTTGTTCTTTGGGGTAGTGATAAAAATATTATAAATTTTTTACGTGAGGATTTTATTTTTCTTACTGAATTTAAAATAGATGGATATAAAAATGTAATAAATTTAGGAACACTAAATTTTGAAAATATTAATAATTTCTTTACAGAAATAAATAATTTTTCGGTGCTTATAGAAGGTGGTAATTCAGTACATAAACTATTTATTGAAAATGATTATTATGATAATTTTTATTTATTCAAGTCTCAAGACAACTTAATTCATGGTTTAAAAGCAACAGATAGTATAAATATTTTAAATGGTGAAAATTTTTCAAATAAAGAATTAAGTCTTAATGATAATATTCTAAATATTTATACTAGATATTGATGTTCACTGGAATAATATCATCAATTGGAAAAATTAATAGACTAGTTGAAAATGAATTATCTATTGAAACAAGTAATACAAACTTCAAAAATTTAAATATTGGCACAAGCATTGCTGTTGACGGCTGCTGTTTAACATTAATATCAGAAAATGAAAATATAATATCATTTCAGATTTCAGAAGAAACATTCAATAGAACTTCAATAAATAAAAATCATTGTGGATATGTTAATTTAGAACTTCCACTTACTCCAAATTCACTTATGAGTGGTCATATAGTACAAGGCCATATCGACAGTACAACTAAAATATTAGATATTGTAGAACATAGTAATGAAACTTGGACCTTTAAATTTGAAAATACTAATAGCAACTATATTATTGATAAAGGTTCAATAACATTAAATGGAATATCTTTGACCGTTGTTAATCCAAGTAATAATGAATTCTCTGTTGCTGTAATTAATGAAACATTCAAAAAAACTAATTTACAATATCTGAAAATTCATGATGTTGTTAATGTTGAATACGACATAATAATCAAATATTTGGAAAAATTGCAAAATGATAACTGATATCAAATCTATTATTAATTCATTTAGTCAAGGTGAAATGATTATTTTAATTGATGATGAAGAAAGAGAAAATGAAGGAGATCTAGTAGTTTCAGCAACTCATTTAACTCCAGAACATATCAATTTTATGATAACTTATGGTAGAGGTTTAGTTTGTGCACCAATATCTTCTAAAATTGCAAAAAGGCTTAAATTACCTTTAATGCAAGGTGTTAATAATGAAATGCAGACTCCATATACAGCTTCTGTTGATCTAAAAGATTCTCAAGTCACAACTGGGATTTCTGCTAAAGATAGATATTTAACAATTAAAGGCTTACTAAATGAAGAATCAACAAGAAATTCATTTAATGTTCCAGGTCATATTTTTCCACTGCAAGCTATGGACGGAGGCGTTTTAAGAAGAGCTGGTCATACAGAAGCGGCAGTTGAACTATGTTATCTTTCTGATCATGAACCTGTTGCAGTAATTTGTGAAATTATTAATGAAGATGGAACTATGGCAAGATTAGATGATTTAATTAAATTTGCAAATATCCATAATTTAAAAATTGGAACAATAAAAGACTTAATACAGCACAAGCTAAATAACGCAAATCCTGTTGAATTTATTTCAAAAGCAAATATACCTACAAGATTTGGTAATTTTACAGGACATGTTTTTAGAGACGCAAATGATAACACAGAACATATGGCTTTAACTTACGGTGATTATCTAAAAGATAATGAAACTATGGTACGTGTGCATTCTGAATGTCTAACCGGTGACACACTATTTTCAAATAAATGTGATTGTGGTTCTCAATTAGAAAATGCTTTAAAAAAAATAGTTGAAAACGATAGCGGAGTGCTGCTTTACATGCGTGGTCATGAAGGCAGGGGAATAGGTCTTGGAAATAAAATTAAAGCGTATTCTTTACAAGAACTAGGTGATGATACAGTTGATGCGAATATTAAATTAGGATTTAAAAACGACCAACGAGATTACGGAACTGGAGCTCTTATACTGAGAAGTCTAGGTGTGGAAAAAATGAACTTATTAACAAATAATCCATCTAAACGGGCTGGCCTCGAAGGTTACGGCTTAGAAATTGTAAAAAGAACTCCTCTCATTGGAACTACGACGCCTGATAATATTAAGTATTTAGAAACAAAACAGGATAAAATGGGACATAATTTTTCTGATGAATAAAGTTGGTATAGTTGTTGCTAATTATTATCCAGAAATTACTTCAGGTTTACTAAGTGGTGTTCAAAATACTTTAAATAAAAAATTTAGTAATGAAATTTATGAAGTTTCTGGTGCTTGGGAACTTGTTTATAAAATTAATAACTTAATTGAAGTTGAAAAAATTAATAAATTTATTGCTATTGGAGTTATTTGCAAAGGGGACACTGATCATTACGAATATATTTCTTCGAGTGTTTCAAGTGGGTTAATGAATACAATTATTACCAAAAATGTTTATATTGCAAACTGCGTTCTAAATGTTTTAAATATTACTCAGGCTGAAGAAAGATCAGGAATTTCAAATAACAAAGGTTCTGAAGCAGCCTCATCTTTAAATAAACTTTTTATTAATATTTAATAATTTAATATTGTATAATTTAGTTAAGCGAACAATGTTCCACCTACTGTGAGTAATAGTAAGGTAAGTTTGAACAGCCTCGTGCTGTTTTTTTTATGAAAGGGGATAAAATACCAGAATTAAAAATCAATGATGGAATAAAATCTAAAGAGCTAAGAGTTATTGCACCCGATGGAGTTCAAATAGGTGTGTTAGAACTCAAGAAAGCACTAGTTATTGCAAATGAACTAAATTTAGACCTTGTTGAGATTTCACCTGAAGCTAAACCGCCTGTAGCAAGATTAATGGACTACGGTAAATACAAATATGAGTTAGCTCAAAAAGCTAAGGAATCTAAAAAGAAACAAGTTAAAATTTCCGTCAAAGAGATTCAACTTAAAGCACAAATCAATTCACATGATTTTAAAATTAAGCTGAATCAATCATCAAAATTTTTAAAAGAAGGGGATAAAGTTAAGTTTACGTTGAGGTTTAGAGGAAGGGAAGTGGAACATCCTGAATTTGGTCAAAAAGTTTTAGAAAACTTTAAAGATCAATTGAGTGATATTTCAACTGTAGAGTCTACATCTCAACCTGATGGAAGATCAATAACTATGGTCTTAGCACCTTTAGGAGGAAAGAAATGAAACATAAAACACACAAAGGTATGTCTAAAAGAATAAGGGTTACTGGAACTGGTAAATTTATGCGAAGAAGATCTCATAGATCTCATTATAAGCTGGCTAAAGGTTCTGGAACCTGGGCGAGACTTAAAAGAGATGTTGAATCTTCAAAAGGTGACAGTAAAAAAATTAGAAAGTTGTTAGGTTAATCATGGTAAGAATTAAAAGATCTGTAAATAGTAAAAAGTCTAGAAAAAAAACTATGAAGAACGCCAAAGGTTATACCGGCGCACGTAGTAAAAGACTGAGAGCTGCAAAAGAACAAGTAATGCAAGCAGGTGCTGATGCATTTACTCATAGAAGAGACAAAAAATCAGACTTTAGAAAACTTTGGATTGCTAGAATAAATGCTGCATCTAGACAGCACGGTATGAGTTATTCAAAATTTATAAATGGTATCACAAATGCAGGAATTAAAGTTGATAGAAAAATTCTTGCTGATATTGCTGTTAACGACCCAAGTGGTTTTAAAAAACTTGTTGAAGTTGCACAAAAAAATTTAGATGCCTGAATTAAATTTTGATAAAGTAATTTCTTCTTTAAAACTTAGGTTAGAAAACGTAAAAACTGAAGAAGATTTTGAAAATATTTCTAAAGAATTTTTAGGTAAAGATTCTTTATTGTCTGAAGAGCGTAAGAAATTAAAAGACCTTTCCCAAGAGGATAAAAAAAGATATGGTCAAACTTTAACAAGTATTACTACCGAAATAAATGATCTGATTACCAATGCACAAATTTCGTTTAAAAATAAATATTTTGAAAATTTAGAAAAATCTGAATTTTATGATTTAAGCATAAGCTGGCAAAAAGATTTTGGTACCTACAAACATGTACTTACTTCAGTAATGGAAGAGGTAGTCGAGATATTTTCTTCAATAGGTTATAAAGTAGAATACGGTCCTGAAGCAGAAACTTCATGGCATAATTTTGATGCTTTAAATACACCTGAATGGCATCCTGCCAGATATGAATCAGATACTTTGTATCTAAACAAAGACTTAACTAAACTATTGAGAACTCAGACAAGCACAGTCCAAATAAGACACATGGAAAGCAATAATCCACCAGTATATATTGTTGCACCTGGGAGAGTATTTAGGTCAGACCAACTAGATGCAACACATTCACCTGTGTTTCATCAATTAGAAGGACTAGCTGTTGATAAAAATTTAACTTTTGCAGATCTAAAAGGTACTCTTGAATACTTTGTTCAACAATTCTTTGGGACAAATGTAGAAACAAAATTTATTCCTCACTTCTTTCCATTCACTGAACCTTCAGCTGAAGTATTAGTGAAATGGAATGATGGAGAATGGTTAGAGATACTTGGGTGTGGAATGGTTGATCCTAATGTTCTAAATAATGTTGGATATGATAAAGAATACCAAGGATTTGCCTGGGGTGTTGGTATTGAACGTCTAGCAATGCTCCGATATAAAGTTGATCATATTAAAAATTTTTATGAAAACGATATTAGATTTTTAAGGCAGTTTTAATGAAAATTCTTAAGTCTTGGCTCAATGATTGGATAAACCTTGAAGACATTTCTAATGATAAAATTTCAGAAGCTTTAGAAAGCCTAGGATTTGAAATTGAAGAATATAAAGAAATAAATCCAGATTATAAGAATATAGTTGTTGGTAAAGTTTTAGAAATTTATCAACATCCTAACGCTGACAAGGTAAGGGTAACAAAAGTTGATGTTGGCTCAAACATCTATGAAATAGTATGCGGTGCTTGGAACTTTGATGTTGGTGCAATTGTTCCTGTTGCGTTACCTAAAAGTTATATAAAAGAAAACTTCTTAATAGACAAAAGAGATATTCGAGGAGTTATTTCAAATGGTATGATTTGTTCAGCTACAGAACTTGGTCTTTGGGATGACCATTCTGGCATACTTAAATTAGATGAAAGTATTGCAATTGGTTCTGATTTTTCAAAAACTTATGACTCACATGATGCAATCTGGGAAGTAGGCGTCACACCTAATAGAGGGGATTGTATGTCTCATCTAGGTATTGCAAGGGAGTTAACGAATTATTTTAATAAAGATTTAAAAGAGCCTGTTTTTAAATTTCTACCTAAAATAAATTCCATTTTAAAAGTTAATAGTGGAAAATTAAAGCTTTGTAATCGATATGATTCAGTAGAAATTGAGAACATTGTTATTGAAGATTCAGGCTTCAAAATAAAATACAGATTGTCAAATATTGGAGTAAGAGTAATAAATAATGTTGTTGATTATACAAATTATGTTTTACATGATATTGGACAACCCCTTCACGCATTTGATAGAGATAAATTATTTGGAACTATTTCGGTGAGGCTTGCAAGGACTGGTGAGAAATTAGTCACTTTAGATAATCAAACTAGAACATTGGAAGATTCTGATTTAGTTATTGTTGATAATGATAAACCAGTTGCTTTAGCTGGAGTTATGGGTGGATTGGAAACAGAAGTAACAGAACATACAAAAAATTTACTAATTGAAAGTGCATATTTTGATAAAGTTTCAATCATGAAAACATCAAGAAGGCTCAATTTAATATCTGATGCTTCAGTGAGATTTGAAAGGGGAATAGATTATAAATTACAATCGGATGGTTTGAAAAGATTTCTTTCGGTTTTTGATTCAGATCAAATCATAGAGTACTCAGACATCAATAGTCATTCAAAAAATAACATTGAAACAAAAGAAGTTAATTTCGAAATAGATGAAATTATGAATATTCTTGGAACTCCAATTGATAGTAATTTTATATTGAAAACTTTAAAATATTTAAAAATTGATTGTTCAATTAATGACAATACGATTTTCTTTAAACCTCCATCCTGGCGTTATGATCTTGAAAGACCAATTGATTTGATTGAAGAGTTGGCTAAGCATTATGGTTTTAATAATTTCCCTTCAACACTACCAATTGGTAAAAACTTAAATAATGTTGGAAGCTATTGGAATGTAAGAAAAGAAGTTGTAAAAAGACTTTCATCAAATAATTTTCACGAAATACAAACTTTGTCATTCGCTGAAAAAGATGATAATTACCATTTTACTCCTGAGAAAGAAAATGTAACTTTGATTAACCCAATTGACAAAACTCAAGAAAACTTAAGAACAAATTTATACTCTTCTTTAATTTCAACATACTTACATAATGTTGAAAACAACAACTATCATGCAAAATATTTTGAAATAAATAATGTTTATGATAATTCTGAAAATAAAAAATTTAAAAATGTCCCAAATCAATCATACACATTAGGTATCATTCTTCCATCTATAATTACAAATCCGAATATAGGTTCTGAAGTGTTAAATTCATCTATTTATGATTTAACTTTTGAGATTAATTCTCTTTTTCCAAATTCTAAGTTACAAAAGCTTGAAAAACCTGGTTTTCATAAAAATGTCTCTTATCTTATTACGCTAAACGAAAAAAAGATTGGACACCTCGGTCAACTTTCATTTAAATCTATGGAAAATTTTGGTTTAGAAGAAAATATATTTTTAGCTCAAATTGATCTAGAGAGCATACTTTATACTGATATGTTTAAAGATAACTACATATCTTTATCACAATATCCATTTACTAAATTTGATTTGTCATTTAAAGTACCTTTAACTTTTGAATCAGAAAAGCTAATAGACAAAACTAAAGATCTGCTAAAAAATAATGAGAATGATATATATATTTTTGATGATTTTATTAATGAAAAAAACAGAAATATAGGAATTAGAATAATAACAAGAAGTTATGATAAAACTTATTCTGAAATAGAAGTCAGTGAGCTCTTAGTGAACATTTCTGAAGTTTTAGAAAATACTTTTAATATTAAATTAAATCAAAAAGGATAAAAGTGGAAACAAAGGGACTAAATAACAGAGTTCTAAAGTTATTATCTCAACCAGCTAACAAAGCAGCTATTGATGTTCTGGGAATGAGAATTTCAACTCACTACAAAAACAAATTTGTTGAAATTATGATCACAGAAACTGAAGCATTTGGAAGAAAATCTATAGATAAACTGTCATTATTAAATAGCTTTAAAAACATACCTACTTCACTTACTTTAGGTCCTCCGTATATTTCAGTATTAAAAACCTATGGCAATAACAAAAGCTTGTTTCTTCTTGCTGGTAAAAAAGGCTCCGGTGAAGCAGTTCTGATTAAATCAGGTGTAGTTTTAATAGGCAAGAGACATGTTGAAAATAGAAGAAAAGCAAAATTAAAATATGATAGAATTACCGGCCCTGGAAATATTACAAAATCACTAGGAATTGAATTAGTCAATGATTCTGAAAATATTCTAACTGGTTCTATAAATTTAAGTCCTAGAATTCATCCAGTAGATCAAGCTGTTGCTATGAAAAGAAAAAACACTAAAAGAGGTGACAAACATCTTTGGAGATATACACTTATAACAAAATGAAGTACTTAATAGACAGATCCAGTGCAATTACTCCTAAAGAAGAGTTTGAAAATCTTTTAAAATCAAAAAAGAAATTGAGAATAAAACTGGGTGTAGATCCTACAGCACCAGATGTTACTTTAGGTTGGTATGCCATATTAAGAATGTTGAGAAAATTTCAAGATTTTGGACACACTGCAATTTTAATACTAGGTGAATTCACTGCTCAAGTGGGGGACCCCTCTGGTAAATCTGAAACTAGAATAAAACTACAAGAAGATGATGTAAATAAAAACTCTGTTGGTGTTTTACCGATTATTAAAAATATTTTAAACTATGAGAACCTTGAGATAGTTTCAAATAAAGATTGGCTTTCCAAAATTTCTACTTCTGAAATGGTCAATCTAGCATCTTCAACAACTCTTGCACAAATGTTAGAAAGAGATGACTTCTCAAAAAGATACGCGAACGGTAACCCAATTTCATTAATGGAATTCTTTTATCCGTTATTCCAAGGTTATGATTCTGTAGCCGTTAAGGCGGATATAGAAATTGGTGGTCATGATCAACTCTGGAATTTAATGTTAGGTAGAGAAATTCAAAAATTTTATAATCTCTCACCTCAAATTGCTATGACTTTTCCGTTGTTAGTAGGTACTGATGGAACAAAAAAAATGTCTCAATCACTAGGTAACTATATTTCAATATCAGATACACCAGAAAACATTTATGGAAAATTAATGAGCATACCAGATGAAGCAATGTGGGAATATTTTTTACTTTTAACCGATATTGAAATTGAAGAAATAAATAATATGAAGTCGAAAAGTGATGTGAATCCTTTTGAGTATAAGAAACAACTCGGAAATTTGATAGTTACTGAATTATACTCCAAGAAAGATGCTGACCAAGCAGAGACTAGTTTTAATTCAATAACTATTAATAAAGCAACTCCATCTGAAATTGATGAATACAAGCTTGAAAGATTAGAAAATATTCATCTACCAAAAGTCTTAACAGATTTTAAATTAACAAAATCTAATTCTGAAGCTAGAAGGCTTATTGAGTCTGGAAGTTTTAAAATAAATAATGAAAAATTTGATAATTTTGATATAAATTTTGATGATTTAATAAATAAAACTTTGCAGTTAGGAAAAAGAAATTATTTCACAATATTAGAAAAATAATGTCATGTTAATCTACATTGTGTTATTCTCAATATTACGAAAAAAATTGGCTTTTTGACAACTGAGTAATGTATGAACGCCGGTAGTGCAGATA
>Ga0255770_10000857_pt1 | contig 28359 bp, 29 predicted proteins | sample 071ome_22_FD_179968 | JGI IMG/M metagenome (GOLD analysis project Ga0255770, IMG submission 179968) | Coastal salt marsh microbial communities from the Groves Creek Marsh, Skidaway Island, Georgia - 071404AT metaG (version 2) | ecosystem: Environmental > Aquatic > Marine > Intertidal zone >...
ACGTGGCGAGGCTGAGATCAGCCGATTGCATTTCGCCCACCGCCAAGCCGGCCCCGAACTCAACGGCGAGTTCGCGCACTGTAAGATCGGTGACACCCGCCATAGGAGCGAGGAACACGGGATTAGAGGGCTCGAGGCCGTCAATATGCATTGGGAAAGGGCTCAATCGCAAGCAGTTGAGTGTAAAGGAGGCGATACAGATCTGAAAGCCATGGTGGCGATTTTTTAACCAGCGTTGCTGATCTACCCGGATTTTACGGCGCGTCTTTGTGCTCGATTGGTTTCCCGTTAATGCGTTAACGAGACGGCTCTGCGCGACGGAGCCTGCGGCTTATGCTCCGGTAGGTCGAGCGGTTTACCGCGAGCATTGGCCCCGGAGCGCGAGACAGGGGGGGTTGAGCGCGTCTTAGTGAATGCGGACCAGGCGAATTTGATGTCTGTGAATCCACTGAATTTGCTTTAACCGAATCCCCACCATCCGAATTCGCGCAACCGACCTTCCCACCACAAAGGTGAGCGCAGAAACTGTGTAACGGCCGCGCCCGAGGCCGTCCTGGCACCGCACAGCTCCGCTGGCCGTCCAACAGATGGCTAATATGTGGCGATAATGTAGGTAACGTCGGTAAAAATGTCATAAAACCGAGAAAAAGTAGACTCACGCCCCGATCTAGGACACACTCCGCAACCCGCATCGAACTTTGGTGTTCTGGCCCATGGCGGCAATACTGGTACTACATGGCCCCAATCTGAATCTGCTCGGTTCCCGCGAGCCCGAAATCTATGGGTCCGAAACCTTGGATGAGATTAACCACCGTCTGCAAGCAGAGGCGGAGCGCGCCGGCGCCACATTGACTTGCCTGCAGAGTAACGGCGAGCAAGAACTGGTGGAGGCGATTCATCAGGCGCGGGAAGACGGTACCCAGTTCATCATCATAAACCCCGCCGCCTATACTCACACCAGTGTCGCGCTGCGTGATGCTCTCGCAGCGGTTGCCATCCCGTTTATCGAAGTACACATCTCCAACGTGTACGCCCGCGAGCCCTTCCGGCATCACAGTTATCTGTCGGATATTGCCGAGGCGGTCATATCCGGCTTGGGCAGTTTTGGTTACGACTGTGCACTCGCCGCAGTGCTGCAGTCACTTGATACGCATTCCACGACGCATTAGAGGAATAGACATGGATATTCGCAAAGTCAAAAAGCTCATCGAACTGTTGGAGGAATCCAACATTGGAGAGATCGAGATTAAAGAAGGCGAGGAGTCTGTTCGTATCAGTCGTCAGGGCACGGCACCCGCGCCAATGGCTTATGCGCCGCCGCCAGCGCCGGTTGCAGCGCCGGCCCCTGTGACCTCCGCGTCTGCGCCTGAAGCCCCCGCGCAGGAGAGCGCGTCGCCAGCACCTGCCACCGACAATGCCGTGCTCTCGCCGATGGTCGGTACTTTCTACCGGGCCCCTGGCCCTGATGCAGCAGCGTTTGTCGAGGTGGGCCAGACCGTGCGTGTGGGTGATGTGCTGTGCATCGTCGAGGCGATGAAGATGATGAATCAAATTGAAGCTGATCGCGCGGGCACGGTCACGGCGATTCATGTTGAGAATGGCCAGGCGGTTGAATTCGATCAGCCACTGATTTCTATTTCCTGAAGCGCGGGTGAGTTACCCCAAAAAGGACATCTCCCATGCTTGAAAAAGTACTCATCGCCAACCGTGGTGAAATCGCACTCCGTGTGCTGCGCGCCTGCAAAGAGTTGGGTATTCGAACCGTTGCGGTGCATTCCACGGCAGATCGCGAGCTGAAGCATGTGCGTCTCGCCGACGAGTCCGTCTGCATTGGCCCGCCGCCGTCCGCCCAAAGTTACCTCGACGTGCCTTCTATTATCAGCGCCGCCGAGCTGACCAACGCCGACGGCATTCATCCGGGCTACGGTTTTCTCTCTGAAAACGCCGATTTTGCAGAGCAGGTGGAGAACAGCGGTTTTAAATTTATCGGTCCCACGGCCGACACGATCCGCTTGATGGGCGACAAGGTATCGGCCAAGCAGCAAATGCAGCGCACCGGGGTACCCACGGTGCCGGGTTCCGATGGCGCATTACCCGATGACCCCGATGAGATACTGCGCATTGCCCGCGATATCGGATTCCCGGTCATCGTAAAGGCAGCCGCGGGCGGCGGTGGTCGCGGCATGCGCGTCGTCCACAACGAGGAAGTGTTGCTCTCGTCTATTCAGGTCACCCAGTCTGAGGCACAAGCCGCATTTGGTTCTCCGGTTGTGTATATGGAGAAGTTTCTGCAGCGCCCGCGTCACGTCGAGATCCAAGTTTTGGCCGACGGGCAGGGCAACGCGATCCATCTCGGTGATCGCGACTGTTCTCTGCAGCGTCGACATCAGAAGGTGATCGAAGAGGCGCCTGCGCCGGGCATTGATCAGGCCTTGCGCGACGAAATTGGTGCGGCCTGCGTCAAGGCCTGCCTCGATATGGGCTACCGCGGCGCTGGCACCTTCGAGTTTCTTTACGAGGACAATGCCTTTTATTTTATCGAGATGAACACGCGGGTTCAGGTAGAGCACCCGGTCACAGAAATGATCAGCGGGATTGATATCGTCCGCGAACAGTTACTCATCGCCGGCGGCGCTCCTCTCTCGATTAAGCAGGAAGATGTTGTCCTCAAGGGCCACTCTATCGAGTGTCGCATTAACGCCGAGGACCCGCGCACGTTTATGCCCTCGCCTGGCACCATCAAGACCTTCCACGCGCCGGGGGGCCATGGGGTGCGTGTCGACTCGCACATATATAGTGGTTACACCGTGCCGCCTCACTATGACAGCCTCATTGGCAAGCTCATTACCTTCGCTGATACCCGCGAGGCGGCATTGGCCAAGATGCGGCAGGCGCTTGATGAGTTGGTGGTGGATGGCATTAGGACCAACGCTGCGTTACACCGCGAGCTGGTGACCGATACCTCCTTTATGGCCGGTGGCGTCAGTATTCATTACCTCGAGAGCAAGCTGGAACACGAGCATTGAGCGAAGCCACTGAGTGGCAGGAGCTTCATTTCACGGCGCGTAAGTCCGACGTCGAACCCCTCGAGGATTGGCTGTTCGAACACGGTGCTCTCTCGGTCACTTTGGAGGATGAGGCAGATCAGCCGCTCCTTGAGCCCGGCCCGGGCGAGACCCCGTTGTGGGATCTGGTGCGCGTGACGGCTCTGTTTGAGGGTGAGCTTGACCTCACACACCTCCTCGCCGCCGTGCCAGGCGAATGGATTCTCGACCGGCCCGCCGCCGCCGTGCCCCTCGCCGACAGAGAGTGGACCCGAGAATGGGAGTCGCAGTTTCATCCCATGCAAATGGGAGCACGGCTCTGGATTTGCCCCAGTTGGACGCCCCCTCCTGACCCCGACGCCATCAATATTCTGCTCGATCCCGGGCTCGCCTTTGGCACCGGCACTCACCCGACGACTGCCATGTGCCTTCGGGCACTGGATGCGGGCGTGGCGTCAGGCATGCGTGTTGTCGATTACGGCTGCGGCTCTGGCATTCTGGGGATTGCCGGTGCATGTTTGGGCGCCGCATCAGTGCTCGGTGTCGACAACGATCCTCAGGCAATTCTCGCAAGTCACGCCAATGCCGCGGCCAATGGGGTGACCCCCGCGCAATTTTCTGCCGTGCTCCCCGATGCTGCGCTCATTGCAACGTGGTCGAGGTCGGCGGACTGGGTGGTGGCCAACATTCTGGCCGGCCCTCTGGTGGCGCTTAAGCCCGTGCTGACCGGCCTGCTGATTCCAGGTGGTCGACTCACATTGGCCGGACTGCTGGAAAAACAAGCGAGGGAAGTGATCGAGGCTTACGCGCCAGAGGTGGTATTGGCGGTGGTCGATCAGCGCGAGGAGTGGGTGTTGCTGAGCGGCCACGCCGTCTGATGGGTGTTGCGGTAGACGCCATTCTCAGCGCGGACTAACCCAGGGTAATCAGCCCTGCGCCAACAGTTCTCTCAGGTCGATCAGCGCCGCATTGGCCCGAGAGATATAGCTCGCCATGACCAATGAATGGTTGGCCCACAAGCCAAAGCCAGAGCCGTTAAGAATGATTGGGCTCCATACCGGTGCCTGCGCCGCCTCAAGCTCTCTGATGATTTGCCGTAAGCTAATCGTGGCATTTTTTTTCGCCAGCACGTCGGCAAAGTCGATTTCAGCGGCTTTGAGAAACTGGGTCAGCGCCCATGCGGCGCCCCGGCTCTCGTAAAAGATATCGTCGATTTCGCTCCAGGGAGTGCGCACGAGTATTTCATCCGGAGCGCTGGTGGATTGCGCCGCTGCCGAGTCACCCGCCAAGTCTGTATTGATGCGCCGCTGCCCCACGCTGGCGGAGAGGCGCTGGGACAAACTGCCCAGCCGTTTCTCGATCATGCCGAGCCAGTGACCTAAATTATCGGCCCGGGCGTAGAACTGCGCGCTCTTCTCACCGGTGATTGCCAGCCGCGACCGATACCGCTCCAAAAATCGTCCCGCGTCCCGGTATTCGCTCTCCGAGGCAGGGAGTATCCAGCTATCGGATTGAAAGTTAATGCGCGGCTCTGCCAGCGTCAGATCGACGTCTTCCTTGGACTGGGACTGGGAGCGACTGAGAACTTCTCTCAGCGCACGCGCGAGATCGCGGCTTTGTACCAACACGCCGTATTCCCAGTTGGGCATATTGTCCAGCCAGACCCCCGGCGGGAACACGTCGTTGTGCACATAGCCACCGGGTTTTTCGAGGAGTGTGCGAATCGTCTCCTGCAGGGCACTCACCGTGACGGCACCGGTGACCACGTCCTGCTCTGTGAGGGCGGCATACTGGGCTGCGTTTTGTCGGACATCAAAGGGGTCAGGCGTTTGACTCCAATAGATTCCCAATCCTGTGGCCAGCAACCCATAGATCGCGGCAAAAACGCTGATCCATTTGCCCAGTGTGCGGGGATCTGAATCCGAGGTGCTCGGCGTAAAGCGTTGCCACCACCGGGTATTGCCCTCGGTAACCGGGGGTTCGCTGCTGCTATCGTTGTTTGGGGTGCTATCGGTCATCAGTGGTGGTGCCCTGAATCATGATGTGAGGACCCGGGTGCGTCACGTCGCACGGGCGCCATGGTGCAAATGGTGGCGTTGTCCCGGGTTACTGCACACAGCTCGATGGTCTCACCCTCCGCTGGTGCCTGCTCAAATTCCATCAGCATAATGTGGCGCCCCCCCGGGGAAAAAACCAGTGCTTCCCCCGGTGCGAGCGGGCTGGCATCGATGGCTACCATGCGGCGCTGATCGCCGTCGGCGATAATATCGTGCATCTGGGCCTTGGCTCCCAGGCTGCTGGTGACGCCGGTAATCGTCAAGGGTGCGGCACCATGGTGAACCAGTCGTCCGTACGCCGCGGCAACGGCCGCACCCGGAGGAACGCTTCTCACCCAGGTGTCTTCCCAGTGCGCACCCTGTTCCGCGGCAGTTAACGAAATCGGCAGTAGCGGCAGTAAAAGCAGCGGGAGAAAACGCGCGCTGAGGCTGAAAAACTCTGACCTACCCGTCATCAAAAAATCCATTTTCTTGCTCCAAGGTGCTGGCGATTGTCCAGCGGGTGTGTGCCGCACGCGCGGTGCGGTGATGGGCGTAAGGATATCAAGAACTGCGCGGCACACCACGCATAACCCGCGATGTGTTTAGCGCGCGACGGTATCCAACGCCTCGAGCACGACGCCGGTTGTTAACAACTGGGGCAATACCAGCGGCGCTACCCCCGGCACGCCGCTATAGAGTACGTACAGGGGAATGCCATTGCGCCCATGTGCGCGCACGAACTCGCCAATGAGCGGATCATAGTTGGTCCAGTCCGCCACCATGTAAGTGACACCGGCGTTGGCAAAAGCGGCGGTCATCTCATCGGTAAACAAGACCGCCTTCTCATTGGCGAGGCAGGTGATACACCAGTCGGCGGTCACATCCACAAAAACCGGTTTCCCTTGCTCGCGCAGCGCTTCCAGAGACTCGGGTGACCAGCGCACAACACCTTCACGTTCAGGGCCGTCGAGGGCTGCGGGATCCCCTCGCACGGTTCCCAACACCATCGCGCAAATCAGTGCTGCGATGCCAGCGAATCGTGCTGTTTGCCCGCCGCGCAACAGTGTGAGTCCGAGCGCCAGTAGCACCAGACCCGCGGCGGCGGCGGCCATGGTGTCGACGCCACTTTGCTTACCCGCCACCCAAATCAACCATACCGAGGTCAGGTAGAGCGGAAATGCCATGAGCTGTTTTAGCGTCTCCATCCAGGCCCCGGGCTTGGGTAGCCAACGCCGCGCGGTTTGGCTCGAGCTGATGGCCACCATGGGTGCAGCCATGCCCACACCGAGTGCGGCGAATACCGCCAGCGCATACTGCGGTGGTTGGGTAAGGGCGTAGCCCAGAGCGCTTCCCATAAAAGGGGCGGTGCAGGGGCTGGCGACTACCACCGCGAGCACGCCGGTAAAGAAACTGCCTTTACTGCCGGGTGCTGCGGCCAGGCCGGCGCCCAGGTTCATCCAGCGTCCGCCAAACAACACCATGCCCGACAGTGAGAATCCCATCAGCGCAAAAACGTAAGCCAACGCAATCACAAAGCCGGTGGACTGCAACTGGAAACCCCAGCCCACCCAGCGGCCTGCGCCTTGAAGTGCGATCAGCACACTGGCGATCAGCAGAAAGGAGCAGATGACCCCCGCTAAATAGGCAAGGCCATGGCGACGGTGTTCGGCGGGATCCCCGGTGGCAAAGCTCAAAACCTTGAGTGACAAAATGGGAAAAACGCAGGGCATGGCGTTGAGAATGATGCCGCCCACAAAGGCGAGTCCGAGCGCCAGCAACAGTGTCATATCCGGTGTCTTGGGCGGAGCGACCGGCCCTGACATGGCCCGATTTTTGGCGCGGGCAGGCGCACCGACAGCGGACACGCCGCCGCTTATCGGGTCGATCCTCAGATGCTCGGTTTCGGGCGGGTAGCAGAGCCCGGCATCAGCACAACCTTGGTACGTGACGGCGAGCGTCAGCGGCGCTTCACCCTCGGGGAGCGTGACGGTCAGATCTGCGGCGTTGTAGTACACCTGTACCTCGCCAAAGAATTCATCGGTTTTGGCGAGCGCGGGGGGGAAGTCAATCGCCAGGGATGCTGGCGTGTCTCCGTTCAGCCACCTGACTTTAAAGGCGTGCTGATAGAGGTAGTAGCCGTCGGTAATTTGCCAGTAGAGCCGCAATGCGCCATCGCGGGTGAGGGCGCCGTCTAACTGGTATGCCTCGCGAACGGGCAAGAACTCGCTTTGTTGCTGTAGCGCCTCCGCCAGTGAGTTTTGGCTATAGGCCTTTGGGCCCAGTGTAAACGCAGTCAGTAAGGTCAGTGCGACCACCGTCATCAGGCGACGGCAGCACGCATAATGAGTGGCGTTCCCGCCGGTCATTTTGGGTTATTGCCGCCCGTAGCGGAGGCGTGTGCCATGATCCAGAGAGAGGCGAATTTCGTCGGGGCTCAGCGCTGCGGGAAAATAGACCCCTGACACCTTTGCATCCATCAGGCTCGCTCCCTCTAGATTGGTCTCGCGAAAGTCGATTCCACTCAGGTCACAATTGCGGAAATAGGCGTTAGAAAAGTCCAAACCCCGCGCGTTCATTTTGCGCAGATCGCGCCCCCGATAGTCGCCCCCGGTAAGCTCACTGGTGTCGAGTGAGTCACGGCTGGCATTGAAGCCGTCGATATCTTCCTGACGCAGCATTTGATACAGCGGGTCAGGTTTGATTACCGGTTTGATTTCTTTGTCGTTCATGGGATTCCGTCTTTTTCTTTCACTGTAGCGCGTTTAGTCACCAAAAAACTGTCGGCGTAAATCGAGGCAGGCGTCCCGGTCGAGCCGCGGCCCAAAATATTTTACTACTTCCCCCGCGGCGAGGGTGGCAAATTCTGTTGCCCGCAAATCAGTCTCCCCTCGCGACAGTGCATACAGGAAAGCGCCGGCAAACATATCCCCGGCACCATTGGTGTTGACCGCTTTCACCGGTTGCGCGTTAGTGCGATGCAGCGTGGTGCCATCCCAGGTGATGGCACCCTCGGCGCCGAGTGTAATAACAAAGCGGCGCGCGACCTGCTTGATGGCGGCGATCGCGCCGTCGATGTCATCGCATTGCCCCCATTCGAGTGCTTCTGCCTCATTGCAGAAGACCATCTCGACGCCACCCTCGACCATCGCCGCCATGTTGTCGCGGAAGAACTTCACCATGCCCGGGTCAGAAAAACTGACGGCGGTTAATACGCCGTGCTGGTCTGCCAAAGCTTTCGTTTTGAGTGCCGCGGCGTGCCCGGTGGGGGAGGTCACCAGATATCCTTCGAGATACACCCATTCTGATTCTTGGATCGCGGACTCGTTGATCTCATCAATCGACAGGGTTTCTGAGATCGCGAGGTTGGTGTTGAGTGACCGCTCGGCATCCGGGGTAATCAATACCAGACACTTGCCAGTGACACCGTCTTGCCGCTGATTTGAAAGACCGTGGGCAACGCCGGATGCCTCGAGATCGGCCAGATAGATATCGCCGTCGTGGTCCTTGGCGACCTTGCAGCTCATATAGGTGGGCGCACCCATCAGCGCGGTGGCGATCATGCTGTTACCTGCGCTGCCGCCAGAAGCATGGCTTGCGCGAATCAGGTGATCTGACAAATGCGCGAGCATCTCGGCTTGGCGGTCTGCATCGACCAGGGTCATCATGCCCTTATCGACATTCATGGCAACGAGTTCCTCGTCGCTTACCTGAATTTCGGTGTCTACCAAAGCAGCACCAATGGCATAGGCGGCATAAGATTTCACAAGCGGTGTCCATTTAACTCAATTCAGCGCGGCATGATACCGCAAGCGGGGCGGTGCGGCCCTGTGCAGCCGCTGGGTGTGTTGCGATAAAAGGCTAAGGGCGAGGCGGGTGCGTATCGCGTTATGATGTGCCCGCCTGATGATGGCCTAGAGGCCGTGGCTGAGCGCGCACGACTGCACCTGTTTTCGAACCCCACAGCAGCAAGGATCACATGCGAGATCTCTCCCAACAACTGGAATCGCGGCTACTGACTTTTGCCAAGGATGAGGCTGACTTTGAGCCCCGTGCCGGCCGCGCCGCTGTGGCGATTATGGTGCGGGAGGGTCTCGATGCCACCGAGATGCTAATGATCCGCCGCGCGACCCGGGAGGGAGATCCCTGGTCGGGCCATATGGGTTTCCCGGGTGGACGTCGTGATCCTGGCGACCCCTGCAATTTCTCCTGCGCCCTGAGGGAGACTGAGGAGGAGATCGGTGTGGATCTGGGGCAGTGGGGCACCCATCTGGGTGAGCTGTCTGATGTGAACACCGGATGGCGTGCTGACCGACCCGAAATGCTGGTCACTCCCTTTGTGTTTCGCGTGGCGGAACTTCCCGAGTTAACGCCCAACCACGAAGTCGACGACGTGGTATGGGTGCCGCTGCATTTTTTAATGGACCACCGCAACCGGGAGCCGCTGGCTTGGGAGTGGAAGGGCCAGAAGATGGAGACGGATTCCTATCTGTACGATAGCTATCGTATCTGGGGACTGTCGCTCATGATGATCGATGAGATGATCGGGATGCTTAACCCATAACCCGTGCCGCTGGCGAAGAAAGTGATCCCGAGCATCGGTGCTCAGGCTAATGATCGACTAGGGTGAGTCGGGCGCCGGGGTTTTTTCTTCGGCATCGTCGTCTGGGATCCAACCCTCCTGACCGCGAAGAAAACTGCGGGTGTCCAGAATCAGGGTATCGACCTCCTCGGGGCGCTCTCGGCTCGCCTGCACCAGTGCTTCCTGGGTCACTGTCCCTGACATAAAGCCCGCGATGAGGTCGATCAGCACGGGCGACATATCGGGTTGGTGATAAAAGCGCGGCATCTCCGGCACTAAATTACCGGTGGCCGTATTGCCAGTCACCCGCAACCAGTATCCCCCGCAGCTTGAGAGCACGTAGTCTTCTTTGCGCCCAAAACTCTCATTGGGAGTAAAGGGGTCGAAGCCGTCCTCGGGCACCTCTCGGATTTGCGAGAGCGCCATCACCCAGCGACTGCCGGGAGGGAAGGCCGCAGCCGGCGGCCGGCAGTAATCCCGGGCCTGCATCCATACGCGCAGTGAATCCAGCCAGAAAGCCCCTTTAAGAATGCGCTCGGGCAGCAAATCCACCGCGTTGCCTTTGGTGTTTTGCACTTCACCCAGAATCACCAGATCGGTCTCGGGTGCGACTTCTGAAAAGCTGCCCTCCCACAGGCAACCACAATTGGCCCCCATGGCATCGGGTTGCGCGCTTGCGGAGAGACTCATCGCACTGAGGGTGAGCCCCAGCAACAGCGTTTGGATACGCCTGCGACCGGTGCGCCGAAGCGTGGACGTGGAGCTACACTCCATGGGCGTCAGGTGTTTAGCAACCGCGCTGCATCCATCGCAAAGTAGGTGAGGATGCCATCGGCGCCCGCGCGTTTGAAACACATCAGTGACTCGAGCATCACCGCGTCGTGGCTCAGCCATTCCTGCATGAAGGCTGCCTGATGCATGGCGTATTCGCCACTCACCTGATAGGCAAAGGTGGGTACCTGCAGTTCGGTTTTAACGCGGCGCACAATATCGAGGTAGGGCATTCCGGGCTTAACCATGACCATGTCGGCCCCTTCACGCAGATCCAGCGCCACCTCGTGCATTGCCTCGTCGCTATTGGCCGGATCCATCTGATAGGTTTTTTTGTCGCCGCCTTTTATGTTTGCCGCCGAGCCCACGGCGTCACGAAAGGGGCCGTAGTAGCTCGACGCGTATTTCGCGGCGTAGGAGAGAATCAGGGTATTGATATGACCCGCTGTCTCCAAAGCGCCGCGGATCGCACCGATGCGCCCGTCCATCATGTCAGAGGGCGCCACGACGTCGGCGCCGGCAGCGGCGTGGCTCAGTGCTTGCTTCACAAGCGTCTCGCTGGTGATGTCATTCAATACATAACCGTTGTCGTCAATGATGCCGTCCTGCCCGTGGGTGGTGTAAGGGTCGAGTGCGACATCGGTAATCACGCCAATTTCTGGCACGGCATTTTTCAGCTCGGCCACGGCCCGCTGCACCAAGCCGTCGGCTTGATACGCCGCTTCGGCGAGTAGCGATTTGCCTTCTTGCCCGACAACCGGGAACAGCGCCAGCGCCGGAATGCCCAAGCTCCGCGCTTCCTTGGCCAGCGTCACCAGCAGATCAATACTGAGTCGTTCCACGCCTGGCATCGATGGCACCGCTTCGCGCTGCCCGGAGCCCTCGAGCACGAACACGGGATAAATCAAGTCTGCCGGTGTGAGGGCGTGCTCGCGCACCATGTCGCGGGCGAATGCGCTGGCCCTGAGCCGGCGCATGCGGGTTTGGGGAAAGTCTCCACGTGCACTCATGATCGTGACTCCACTGGGTTAGAGCGCCGCAAAGGCGGCTTGCGCCGCATCAACCGTTGCAGCGATATCGTCATCGGTATGGGCGGAGGACATAAAGCCCGCCTCGAAAGAGGCGGGCGCCAGATACACGCCGGCATCGAGCATCAAGTGAAAAAACTGATTGAAGGCCGCCACGTTTGAGTTGATCACCTGGTGATACTGGGTGACGGATGCATCTTCGGTGAAGAAGCCACCAAACATGGAACCCAAATGGTTGGTGGTAAACGGCACGCCGGCGCTCGCCGCGGCAGCGCGCATGCCCTCGCACAGATCACCCGTGCGGCGGAACAAGTCATCGTAAAATCCGGGCTCGCTAATGATAGACATGGTGGCGAGTCCTGCCGCCATGGCAACCGGATTCCCCGACAGTGTGCCGGCCTGATACACCGGACCCAGTGGCGAGATGTGTTCCATGATGTCGCGTCGGCCTCCGAAGGCGCCCACCGGCATGCCCCCGCCAATGACTTTGCCGAGGCAGGTGAGATCGGGGGTAATGCCCATGAAGCCCTGCACGCCGCCCGTGCCAAAGCGGAAGCCGGTCATGACCTCGTCAAAGATCAGCACCGCGCCGTGGCGGGTGCACAACTCGCGCATGCCTTCGAGGTAGCCTGCAACCGGCGGGATACAATTCATATTGCCGGCCACGGGCTCGGTAATGACGCAGGCCACCTGATCACCGAGCTCGTTCATCGCCGCCGTCAGCGCGGCCAAGTCGTTAAAGGGCAGGGTGACGGTGTGTTGCGCCAGCACCTCGGGCACGCCGGGTGAGCTAGGCACGCCGAAGGTCAGGGCGCCCGAGCCTGCCTTGATCAGCAGGGAGTCCGAGTGTCCGTGATAGCAGCCTTCAAACTTGATGATCTTGTCGCGGCCGGTAAACCCGCGAGCCAAGCGAATTGCGCTCATGGTGGCTTCGGTACCCGAGCTGGTCATCCGCACCAGCGGCATGCTCGGCACCAAGGTGCTGATGGTCTCGGCGAGTTCGATTTCGATCTCAGTCGGACAGCCAAAGCTCAGGCCGCTTTGTGCGGCCTCGACCACCGCCTCGCGCACGCGGGGATGGTTGTGCCCCATGATCATTGGACCCCAGGACAGCACGTAATCGATGTAGCGCTTACCGTCGGCATCAAAAAGGTACGCGCCATCGGCGCGCGCCATGAAGCGGGGTGTCCCGCCCACGGCTTTAAAGGCCCGCACGGGCGAGTTGACGCCACCGGGAATGGTGTTTTTGGCGCGCTCAAAGAGCGCTTCGGATCGACTCATGACTAACCAGCTTGCTTTTGTTTCGAGTGATTATCGCAGGCCACGCGTTCCCGCGCATCCCGTTAGGATCAACCGCCCAGCATCGGTCGCAGGTAAACCAGCAGCACGATGGCAAATAAAAAGAGCACCGGGACCTCGTTAAACACGCGGTAAAAGACATGGGTGCGGTCGTCCTCACCGCGACACACCCGACCCACATAGACCCCGGTTTGAAAATGGTAGGCAACCAAGCAAGCGACGCCGCACAGCTTGGCGATCATCCAGCCGGAGGATAGGTAGTACTCCCACTGAAACGACAGGCGCCAGAGGCCCAAGCCAATGGCGAGAAACATAAACGGGGTCACAAACCGATACAGTTTGCGCGCCATGACGGCCAATACGGCCTTTGTTTCGGGCTCTGGGCTCTGGGCGTAGTACACCAGTATGCGCGGCAGATAAAAGATGCCTGCAAACCAGCAGACAACGAATATGACGTGAAAACCCTGTATCCACAGCATGGGGGCTTGTCCTTGTGCGCTTTGGTAAAAAGCCCGTCCGGTCATGACACTGCGCGATCGATCATGAGACAGTACGCGCCCCACAACACTAACAGAAGCAGGCGTAAAAATGATCAGGGTAGGCGTCGTCGGCGGAACCGGATATACGGGCGTAGAGTTACTCCGTCTGTTGTTGCGTCATCCGTCCATTTCGCTGGAGCTCATTACCTCCCGCGGTGAGGCGGGCCGGCGCGTCGATGATCTGTTCCCCAGCCTATTGGGCGTCAGTGATCTTTGTTTTACCGATCCCGCCGAGGCAGATTACACGCAGTGTGATGTGGTGTTCTTCGCCACGCCGCACAATGTTGCTATGGGCGAGGTGCCCGCACTGCTCGCTCAGGGAGTTCGCGTAGTGGACTTGTCGGCGGATTTTCGTCTGCGCGACGTCGCTGTCTGGGAGCAATGGTATGGCGAAAGCCATGCTGCACCCGCCCTGTGTGAGACCGCTGTTTACGGCTTGCCCGAGACCCACCGCGACGCTATTCGAAGCGCCCAGCTGGTGGCGTGTCCCGGCTGTTATCCGACCGCGGTGCAATTGGGCTTTTTGCCGTTACTCGAGGCGGGCATTGTCGATCCCAGCGCACTGATTGCCTCCTGCGGTTCCGGCGTGAGTGGCGCGGGCCGACAGGCCAAGCTCGGAGGACTATTGACCGAAGCGGGGGAAAGTCTTGCCGCCTACGGTGTTGCTGGCCATCGCCATCTACCAGAAATGGAGCAGGGCCTCTCCGGGATGAGCGATCAGCCCGTGCAGCTCACCTTCGTGCCCCATCTTGTGCCCATGAGTCGGGGTATTCATGCGACGTTGTTTGCCACTCTGACCGCGACCGACGTCGATTTGCAACAACTGTTCGAGGACCGCTTTGCTGACGAGCCCTCGGTACTGGTGCTGGCGCCGGGTGCCCACCCGGCCACGCGTAATGTGCGCGGCGCCAATACCTGCCAGTTGGCGGTGGCTCGACCCCAGGGGCGCGATACGGTGGTCGTGATGTCGGTGATTGATAACCTGGTTAAGGGGGCGGCGGGTCAAGCGGTGCAGGCTATGAATCTGATGTTTGGGCAACCCGAGAGCACCGGCCTCGAGGGTATTGCGCTGGCTCCCTAGTGCGCGCGGGCTGATCGACGGATGAAACAACATCAACATCGGACCGTGGTCAAGCGGGTTCACCCACACGAGTGGCGATGGCGAGCAGGCGCCGCCGCCGGTGCGTTACTGGTGGCCTTGTTGATCGGTTACCTGTGGGGGGCCAGCCGCCCCAGCGACATGCCCTTCTTCAATAGTCCCGAAGAGCGGCTTCGCGATCAGGTGACCCAATTAAGTGTAGAGCGAGAGGCCGATCAGCAAACGCAACAGGCACTGCGCGAAACTTTATCGGAAAAGGTGTCTGAACTCAGTGAAATGCGCGAGATGCTGGCCTTGTACCGCGGCGTGATGCTCCCCGAGGAAACCGGAGATCTGGTGGTATCGCGTGCCCCCACAATGGAGTATGACCCCCGCAGCCAGACCCTGGTTGCGGTGGCGCTGGTGCATCGCGGTTCGGAGGATTTCAACGAGTATCGTGGAGAAATGACCCTCATCTTGGAGGGCGTGTTGGCGGGAGAGCCCCATGAGGTCAATCTCGCAATGCTTGACAGCGCCTCCGAAACTAGTGTATTCCCTTTATCTTTCCGATATTTACAGAAGGTTCAGACAGCAATTTCTCTTCCAGAGGGCTTTGTGCCCGAAACGCTAGTGTCGCGCGTGACGCTGGTGGCGCCGCGGAGAACCACCACCGAGCGCCGAGATGCAGTCGGTGGATCCGTGACAGCGGCGCTGGCAAATCTGGGGGCAGAGGATGAGGCGTCAGAAAGCAGGATACGATGATCAGAGACTTGATCAACAAAAAAAGGGGAGCAGCCATGCGTAATCGAAAGGAGGCCGTTGTGACCAGCTCATCATCAGGTAGAACCACTTTGATCTCGCCCGGAACCACTGTGCGGGGGGACATCTCATTTACGGGGCACTTGGATATTGAGGGTACCGTCGCAGGCAGCATTCAGGCCGAACCGGGCCAGGAAGCGATTTTGCGTATCGTCGAGGGCGGCAAGGTCGAGGGGGAGGTGAAAGTGCCTCACGCCATGATCAACGGCAAGGTCGAGGGTGACATTCATGCCACCGAGCGATTGGAGCTTGCCGAGCGTGCGGTGGTAGATGGTGACGTCTACTACAATCTCATTGAAATGGCGGTCGGTGCCAAGGTAAACGGCGGTTTGCGACACACCAGCAATGTGGCTGACGACCTCGCAGCCAAGCGCGAGGCGAGAGCTGCGGAAACTGTCCCCGGCGCCACCCCGAGCTGAATGCATGATCAAACCAAACGCCGTGGGGAAGAATCTTTCCCGCGGCGTTTGTCTTTCAGTACAATGCCCTCCCTTAAGCACAAGCTGATTCGGACTGTACCGCCATGACCGTGGTTGAAGCCTTTGATCCTACCGAGATTCGCCTGTCTGACAGCGCGGTGCAAAAGGTGCGTGCGTTGGTGGAGGACGAGGGCAACCCCGGTCTTAAACTGCGGGTTTACATAACCGGCGGAGGCTGCTCGGGCTTTCAATACGGATTTACCTTTGACGAAGCGGTCAGCGAAGACGATATGGTGGTCGAGCGCGAGGGTGTGACGGCACTCATCGACGCCATGAGCTACCAGTATCTGATGGGTAGCGAAGTGGATTACTCAGAAGGGCTCGAGGGCTCTCGGTTCGTTGTCAATAACCCCAACGCAACTACGACCTGTGGCTGCGGCGCGTCTTTCTCTATCTGACACAATTTAGCCGTCGGCACCGTTTTTCCCCCAAGATTGCCTCTGGATCTTTTGCCTATCAGCGCCGTGGCCGTGCATGGCTCAGTTCAAGCGCGATAGATTCCCCCGAGCACCCGGGGTCCCTTGGCTCCTGTGACACTGGGTACGTTGCCGGGTTGCCCGGCGAGGGTCTGCTCTGCCAGCCACGCAAACGCCCACGCTTCCACCCAGGCGGGATCGACTCCGGCGGCCGCCGTCGTTGTGACCTCGCATTCGGGTAATCGTGCGCAGAGGCGCTGCATTAGGAAGCCATTGCGTGCGCCCCCACCGCATACACGCACTACCTTGGGTGACGCATCAACCAAGGCGCGTGCAATGCTCGCTGCGGTCAGCTCGACCAAGGTGCGCTGTACGTCCGCCGCCGCCTCACCTACGAGGTGAGACGTGACCCAGTCAAGATTGAACAGCTCCGGGCCCGTGCTCTTGGGGTGGGGACGGGCGAAGTAGGGATCTTCAAGCATGCCGCTCAGTAAGGGATGTATTATCTCTCCCGTGGCCGCCCAGTCACCCCCATCATCGAACGGCACCCCTTGATGCCGCGATACCCAGGCGTCCAGTAGCGTGTTCCCCGGGCCCGTGTCCCAGCCAGTCACGCCCCCGTCGGCAGCGATGAGTGTGACGTTGGCGATGCCGCCAATATTGACCACTGCGGTGGCGATACCCGGCATTGCCAGCTGTGCCGCGTGGAAGGCGGGTACCAATGGCGCGCCCTGACCCCCAGCCGCCATATCGCGCCGGCGAAAGTCAGCGACCACCGTGATGCCGGTGCGTTCCGCCAGTCGGTTGGGGTCACCAATCTGCACCGTATAGGGAATGTCTCCGCTGGGGTGGTGGCGCAGGGTTTGCCCGTGTTGACCAATCGCAGAGACTGACTCGGCGCTGACGCCAGCATCGGTTAGCAGGGCCAACACGGCCACGGCGTACTCATTGGCGAGCTGGGCATCGAGCGTCGCCAGACGATGAAGCTCATCATCTCCGGATTGTCTGAAGGCCAAAATATCGGCGCGCAGGTCCTGCGGCATGGGTCGGTGGTGGGTGGCCACCAGGCGGCCGCGCTCGCCGTCACTCTTTACCAGCACCGCATCAATGCCATCGGCGCTGGTGCCCGACATTAAACCAATGAACAGCTCCCCGCTCACTCTGCCTGTGCCAGTTGTTGCGCGTTGCGCAAGCTTGCCAGCTGTTGTGTCGGTTGCCGGATAGACGCCAGATAACGGGGTATTTCGGCATCGGGTAACGAGCGTGCCTTGGGCAGAATCTTGTGAACGGTTCGCGGATTGCGGTGTACCCCGTTGACCAGAAACTCATAGTGCAGGTGGGGCCCCGTTGCGGCTCCGGTGGAGCCCACGGTGCCAATCACTTGCCCCTGCTTTACTTTGCTACCTTTTTTCACTTTGAGCCGGTGCAAGTGCAGGTAGTGGGTCACGAACTGTTCGCCGTGCTGAATGAAAATGTAGTTGCCGTTAGGGCGGGTATAACCCGCTTCGATCACGCGCCCGTCACCGGCAGCGTAGACCGGTGTGCCGCGCGGCGCAGCATAGTCGGTGCCGCGATGGGGTCGCTGTGTCTTGTAGATGGGATGCAAGCGATTGGGGTTAAAGTTGGAACTGACCCGCGTGAAATCCAACGGTGCGCGCAAAAACGCTTTACGCATGCTGACCCCCGACTCGTTGTAATAACTGGTGTCTCCTTCGAGGTCGGTGTACCGATAGGCTTCGAATGTCTCACCCCGGTTGGTAAAGCTGGTTGCCAAAATCGGTCCGTCGCCAAAGCGGCGACCATCCAGCATGAGTTCTTCGAAGATCACGTGGATAGTGTCGCCCACCCGAGGGTCCAGCGCGAAATCGATAACCCCACCAAAGATACCGGCGAGTTCCATGATCATGCCGTCGCTCAAACCGGCGTCGGTCCCCGCGAGAAAGAGTGAGCTCTCGATGGTCAGCGACACCTCTCTCTCGCGGCGCTCGGGTTCGCGGGTGATCTGTGTCGCACTAAACCCGTTGTCGGTGCGCTGGTAGAGGGTGGTCAGCAGGGGTGACTGCACATGCCGCATGGCGAGCAACTCACCCTGATCATCGCTCTGAAATCCGATGGTCTCGCCCGGATAAATTTTGCGCAGGGATTGCCGGCCGTTGAATTCTGCGACGCGATACAGGTCGGTGTCGTTAAAACCCGCGCGCGCAAAAACGAGACTCAGGTTGTCACCATCGCGCACGGTAAAATCACGCCACGCTGGTGGTGTCGGCTCGGGCTCGGCCACCACTTCGATTATGTCCGCTACATCCTCAGAGACCGCTTCGATCTCCGGCGCCTCGGGGAGGGCGGTCACCGGGGTTGCGGGTTCCGGCGGACTCCTGAGTGACAGGCCCATCACCAGGAGCAAGGCGCCAACAGTGGTTATCCAGACAATGGGGCGCTGGAGCAGGGGCGGTTCCTGTGTCTTGAGCGGGGTGGCGCCACGGGGTGCGGGTTTGCGGGACATGCCTTGCCATTAACGCGGTTGGTAGCGCGTAGTATAACCATTGGTCTGCGCCGTTCAGATACCGAGATTGCCCACCGCCGTTACCCGGTTTATGGGATACTCTCGATTCGCCCCATCGAGGGCACTACCCCTGTTGCCCGTGAAGCAGAGATAACGCCGTCAGCCATGTCTAATAATCTAATCGCCGACCTTCGTGCTCGAGGCCTCGTTTTTCAGGTGGCGGGAGAAGACGCGCTGGAAACCTGGTTGAGCGCTGAACCGCGAACGCTTTACTGTGGCTTTGACCCCACCGCAGATAGTCTGCACATTGGCTCACTGGTACCCCTGCTGGTGCTGCGTCGTTTTCAGGAGGCAGGGCATCGGCCCATCGCGCTGGTAGGCGGCGCGACCGGGCTAATTGGCGATCCCAGTTTCAAGGCGGCCGAGCGCCAGTTGAATACGCCTGAAGTCGTGGCGGGTTGGGTTGATCGCATCCGTGCGCAAGTGAGTCAATTCATCGACTTTGATTGTGCCGACCCGGCGCTCGTGGTGAATAACCTCGATTGGACCCAAGGGCTCGACGTGCTGAGCTTCTTGCGCGACGTGGGTAAACACTTTTCGGTCAACAATATGATCGGCAAGGAGTCGGTGAAGCAGCGTCTCGACCGCGAGGGCGCCGGCATCAGCTTTACCGAGTTCAGCTATATGATTCTGCAGTCGCTGGATTTTGCCGAGCTCTTTCGGCAGTACGGGTGTGGCTTGCAGATTGGTGGCTCTGACCAGTGGGGCAATATCACCGGCGGTATAGACCTGACCCGGCGTCTGCACGGTGAGCAGGTGTTTGGGCTGACCTTGCCCCTGGTCACCAAGTCCGACGGTACCAAATTCGGGAAAACCGAGTCGGGCACTATCTGGCTCGACGCCGCCAAAACTTCACCCTATGCCTTTTATCAATTCTGGCTGGGCACCGCCGATGCCGACGTGTATCGCTTCCTGCGTTACTTCACCTTTTTATCGGTCGATGACATTGCCGCCATTGAGCAGGCTGACCTGGCGCGCGAAGGGCGACCCGAGGCGCAGCGTACTCTGGCCCGTGAGGTAACGCGGTTGGTGCACGGCGAGGGTGGGCTCAGCGCTGCCGAGCGCATTACCGAGGCGCTTTTTTCCGGTGACCCTGAGGCGTTGGGCGAGGCCGACCTGCAGCAACTGGCACTCGATGGACTGCCCTCCGACCGACTTGCGCGCGGCGACTTTCCGCCCACGTTCAGCCAACTGCTGGCGCAGGTGGGCGTGGCGGCCGGCAAGCAGATCAAGGATGCATTGGCGCGAGAGGCGGTGTGGGTCAACGGGCAGCCCGTATCGGGTGGGCCAACAACGACCTGCGATGCCGCCTTTGACGCAGCGCGTGCACTTCACGGTCGATATTTTCTCGTGCGCTTCGGTAAAAAGAAGTATCACCTGTTCACCGAGGACCTATGATCGTGGCGTGAACGCGCCGGCTATCGATAGGACCCCATGACCAATAGCCCCCCAGCACCGACAGAACAGGTTCTAGGCCTACCCAGAAATGGGCAAGGGTTCCGCCGGCCGAATAGGGCGGCATGCTTTACGCCACCTTCAATCTCCCCAGCTTCCCTCTCGCCACCCGCCGTCACGCCAGCATGATGTCGCCAACTGACACCGTTGATGTCGCAGCCGACGCAGCGCTGCTGGCGCGGATTCAATCTGAATTGAGTGCCGCCACCGCGTGCCTCGGCAGTTTGGTCCCCGGGATTACGGTGTTTGGCAGTGCACGCACCCCCTCGGATGCTCCCGACTACCAAAGCGCCTATCGCTTAGGTAGGTTCCTGGCGCGCGCCGGCCTGCCGGTAGTCACCGGCGGTGGGCCCGGCATCATGGGTGCCGTTAATCAGGGCGCGATGGCCGTAGGCGGGGTATCGGTGGGGCTCAGTATCTCGCTACCCCATGAGCAATCCCCCAATCCGTACCTCACCCATCACTTGCACTTCAGTGACTTCCAGACCCGCAAACTGATGCTGACGCGCTATTCCCGCGGGTTCGTGGTATTCCCGGGTGGCTTTGGCACTGTCGATGAGCTGATGGAGCTGATGGTGGCATTCCAAACCAGCCGTTCAATTCGAAAACCATTGGTGTTGGTGGGTCGCGCATTCTGGCGGGGCTTTGTGGACTGGTTGACCCACGAGCTCGGCTCACGGCATTTCATCGATCTGCAGAATATGGATTTTATTGAGCACGCGGATGATGAGCATGAGGTTTTAACGATCCTGCTGGGTAAGGATGAGGCTGATGCCTTATTGTTGCAGGATCCCCATGCCACTCTCACGCCGGGTGAGGGCTGATGAAGACGCTGTATCTGTTGCGGCACGCAAAATCCAGCTGGGGCGATCCGTCGCTCTCGGACCGGGAGCGACCGCTCAACGCGCGAGGTGAGCGCGACGCCCCCCGCATGGGCGCGGCTCTGGGTGCACGCTACGCGCCGATGACCTTTTACGTGAGCCCTGCCGAGCGCGCACAGTCGACGTTTGCCGGTATTCAAACCCAGTGGCCAGGCTTGCGGGTACAGCAGGGCAGCACGGTGGCCGCGCTCTACACCTTTGATTATCGCAAGCTGCTCGAGTGGATCGAGGCGCAGAGTGATGAGGCATCGGCGTTGGCGCTGATTGGACATAACCCTGCCCTGACGGAGCTCATTTATTACTTTGCTGGGCCGACTCCCCTTGCACACTTACCCACTGCCGGCTGGGCTGAACTGCGCATTGATATGGAGTGTTGGTCTTGGGTTAACCTCGCTCGCGGCTGCGGTGAGCTGATATACAGCTTGGTGCCGCGAACATTGCGGGAGGCCAGTTAATGCTGCCGGTGATTTTTGGTTTGTCGGGTACTACGCTGAGCGCCGACGAGCAGGCTTTTTTCAAGGCCGCCGAGCCCGCTGGCTTTATTCTATTTGCGCGCAACATTGATCACCCGGCACAGCTCCGTGCCTTAACCGATGACCTGCGCGCGTTGACCGGACGCGAGCAGCTGCCAATTTTGATCGATCAGGAGGGGGGCCGCATCGCCCGCCTGGCGCCCCCGCACTGGCGCGCCTGGCCCTCGGCGGCGGTGCTCGCCCAAGGGCAAGATGACGCGCGCGTTCTCGAGCGCGTGCGATGCAACTACGAGGCACTGGGGCTCGAGCTTGCCACCATGGGTATTAACGTGACGTGTGCGCCGGTACTCGATGTGCCGCAGCCCGATGCCCATGACATTATTGGTGACCGCGCATTTGCTACTGACCCCGAGCGCTCGGCGGCGTTGGGGCGCGCCTGTCTCGACGGTCTGCACCTCGCAGGGGTGGAGGGGGTGATCAAGCACATACCGGGGCACGGCCGGGCGCAAAGCGATTCTCACGAGAGCTTGCCGCGGGTTACCGCCAGCAACGACGCTTTGCAGTGGGATTGCCAGCCCTTTGCCGCATTGGCAGATGCGGCCATGGCGATGACCGCGCACGTAGTGTATGAAGCGTGGGACTCAGAGCACTGCGCCAGCGTGTCGGCTCGCGTGATTGGGCAACAGATCCGCCAGCACATCGGTTTTGAGGGTTTACTGATTAGCGACGATCTCGACATGAAAGCGCTGGCCGGCGATATCCCTAGCCGGGCGGTGGCCGTGTTAACGGCGGGTTGCGACATTGCGCTCAACTGTTGGGGGCGGCTTGATGACATGCAGGGCATTGCCGAGCAGGTGCCCGCCATGACCCCTGAGACGGCGCGGCGGCTAGCCGTAGCCACCCAGCGGTGTGGCATCGTCACCGATTCTGCCGCGCTGACGGCGCGGATTAATGCGCTCATTGCGCGCCGCGATGCCCTACAATAGCCCTATGTTCTCTCCCTACCGTGTTTTGCTGCGTGTGTTGCCCGTTCTTTTGTTGCTGGGTGGCTGCAGTGGTCTGGCCCCCGCGCAAAAAACCACCACGGCGCCATCCGACCCGGGCTGGCAAGCCTGCGAGGGTGAGCGACCCATGGTGTGCACGATGATCTATGACCCCGTGTGTGGGCGTCAGAGTAACGGGGCGCTCGATGTCTACGCTTCGCCCTGTAACGCCTGCGCCGATGTGGCGGTGACCGCCTGGCACCCCGAGCCCTGCGAGGAATAGCATGTCGCTGACTAACCGCATTCTGCTGGCGATGGTCGCTGGTATCGCACTGGGTTCACTCATTGAATGGTGGGTGGGTATGCTCGACCCCGGCTCTGAGCTCTCCGGATTTTTACAGGACGTGCTCATTCTCGGTGTCTTTGATGTCGTGGGTCGCGTATTTATCGCTTCTTTGAAGTTGCTGGTGGTGCCCTTGGTGATGGTGTCGCTGATTTGCGGCATGAGCTCACTCGGTACGAGCAGCCGCATGGGGTCCATCGCCGGTAGAACCATTGGGCTCTATCTGTTTACCACTGGAGTTGCGGTCTCCCTTGGGCTGACGGCGGCCTTACTCATTGGCCCGGGTAAGGGGGTCGAGGCCATGGCCGCCGCGTCCTTCGAACCGAAGCCGGCGCCAGCCCTCACCGATACCCTGGTCAACATCTTCCCCAGTAATCCCTTCAAGGCGATGGCAGACGGGCAGATGCTGCAGGTGATTGTGTTTGCCCTGCTGGTGGGCTTTGCGCTTACGCGCTCGGGCGAGGCGGGGGAGCGCATTGCCAACTGGTTTCGCGACATGGAAGTGATCGTGATGAAGATGGTGGGGCTCCTGATCGAGCTGGCCCCCTATGGTGTGTTTGCGCTACTCACCAAGCTCTTCGCCACCATGGGCTTTGGCACGATCGTCGACCTCGCGGCGTATTTTTTCACCCTGCTCGGCGTGCTGCTGTTTCACGGCCTCGTGGTGTACACCAGTCTGTTAAAGGTGATGACCTCCCTCAGCCCGGCGATTTTGCTTCAGAAGATGCGCCGGGTTTGGGCCTTTGCCTTTTCCACCGCCTCCTCGGGCGCCACCCTGCCCATTACGCTGCGCACGGTCGAAAAGCGGCTTGGTGTGAGCAAGAGCGTAGCGGGATTTTCTATCCCGCTGGGGGCGACCATAAATATGGATGGCACGGCCATCATGCAGGGTGTGGCAACGGTGTTTATTGCTCAGGTCTATGGCATCGATCTCACCAGCGGTCAGATTTTGATGGTGGTGCTCACGGCCACACTGGCGTCGATCGGGACCGCGGCGGTGCCGGGTGTGGGTTTGATTACGCTTGCGCTGGTTTTGCAGCAGGCCGGGTTACCGGTGGAGGGGGTTGCACTGATTATCGGCGTGGATCGCTTCCTCGACATGGTGCGCACCATGGTGAATGTGACCGGTGACGCCACGGTCGCCACCATTGTGGCGCACAAGGAAGGCCAGCTGGATCAAAGCGTCTACCTCGACCCCAACGCTGATCATGAGGGTGACCGGCAACAGATTGCAGGAACAGGGGCCTCGCTATGAGTGTGAAAGTACAAGTGGTGCCTGTTACCCAGTACCAGCAGAACTGCTCCATTATCCAGTGTCAGGCAACGGGCCTTGCCGCAATCGTCGACCCCGGTGGCGACATCGAGCGCATCGAGGCGGCGGTGTCGGCCATGGGTGCGACCGTGGAAAAGATCCTGTTAACCCATGGACACATGGATCATTGTGCGGCGGCCGATGTGCTCCGCCAGAAGCTGGCGGTGCCGATGGAAGGGCCCGAGCGCGGGGACAGCTTTTGGATCGACAAGCTACCCGAGTGGTGCGAAATGGCGGGCTTTCCCCGCGCCGAACCGTTCACGCCTGATCGTTGGCTAGAGGACGGTGATACGGTCACCGTCGGTGAGCAGACCCTCGAGGTGATTCATTGCCCCGGCCACACCCCCGGCCATGTGGTGTTTCTGCACCGCGAGACCCAACTCGCCTGGGTAGGCGATGTGCTCTTTGCGGGCTCTATTGGCCGAACCGATTTCCCCATGGGTAATCACGAGCAGCTGATTCATTCGATTCGCGAGAAGCTGTTTCCGATCGGTGACGACATCCGCTTTGTCCCCGGTCACGGCCCCGACTCGACCTTTGGCCAGGAGCGCGCCAGCAATCCCTTTGTCGCCGATACCCGCTACGGCTAACTGCCCGCTGTGTCGCGCTCTGCCGACGGGCGCCAGGCGATGCCATCGCGCCTCGCGGTAGCGGTTTTCGCAGTGCGTGCTTGATCAGCGCCCGCGCCGACTGATGCCTCAGGGCGGTGTCGGGTAGGCGGCACCGGCGAACACCGTCGCCAGCACTTTGATATCGCGCAGCTCAGAACCGGGTACTGTCATGGGATCGGCGTCGAGCACCACAAAGTCGGCCCGCTTGCCGGCGCGAATCGAGCCGATCTCGTTCTCGCGACCAATGACCCGCGCCGCACCTGAGGTTACCGCCTCAAGTGCTGATGCCCGTGATAGTCGCTCGGTCGCCAGGCCCTTGGCTCCACTGATGGTCTCGCGTTCGCTGGCGGCCCACACCAGCGTGAGGGGTGACAGCGGAGCCATGGGGGCATCGGAATGGAGTGTGAGCGGCACCCCGTTACGCTCCAGAGAACCCAGCCGGGTCATTTGCGCGGCGCGATCGGGCCCCAGCCAGTCGCCGGAGTAGGCCTCAGACAGGATGTAGTGGTAGTAGGGATTTACCGACGCCTGCGCGCCGAGTTTGGCCAGCTGAGCGCTTTGTTGCTCGGTGCTGTAGGCCAGATGCTCAATCGTGGCGCGGTGATCGGGCCGCGGGAAGTCGCGCTGCAACCCGGCGATCAGTCGCAGAAAGCGATCTACCGCGGCATCACCATTGGCGTGGGCGTGGAGCTGAAACCCCGCGCGCCAGAAGGTCTCGCCATAGGCGCGCAGCGTCTCCTCGGGCACCATCCAGACGCCTTCGTGCCCGTCGAGGTAGCCCGGCGCGCCCATTTGGGCCAGGCCCGAAAAGATGGCGCCATCGATCATGAGCTTAAAGTGATTGCCGATGGCTACGCGGTCATCGTTATTGGCTTGCCAGTCCCGAATCTCGCTCAGCGCGGCCTCGGGTGACCGGCCCCGGGTGAGGAAGTCGAGAATAATCGGCGTCAGAATAATGCGGACCGGCACCGGGTAGGCATTCGCCGCGGCGCGTACGCCGGCGATTTCGCCCACGGGGTTGCCATAGATGCCGGTGCCCATGTCGAGGGCGGTGGTGACCCCGGCCTGATGCAGCATCGCCAGAAAATTAAACATGCCGCGGCCAAAGCGCTCAGGCGAAAAAAGGAACCCGAGCTTGGGTATCACCGCCTTGAGTCCGTTCTCGTAAAAGTGCCCTCGGGCCCAGTCGGCGCCTTCTTTGATTTGCGCATCGGCTTCGGTGACGCCCAATAGATCCCAGGCGGCGTCGTTGCCAACGAGCTCATGAAACGAGCGGTGCCAGATCATCACGGGCTGCTCGCCAAACCACTCGTTGAGATCTGTCCGCCACACCTCCCCGTGCCAGAGGGGGTGATAACCCCAGGCAATAAAGGGCACGGTTGGATCGGCGTGTGCTTTTGCCAGCGTCATGAGCCGCTGTCGATAGCCCTCGGGCGTGGTCTCTCCCAGAAAAACCCCGGTGGGCAAGGTCCAGTCGTCGGGGGCCAAAAACGGGAACTGGGTCAGCACGGCAGGCAGCGCGGGGTGCACATGGGGGTCGATAAACCCGGGCAACATAATGCGGCCCTCGAATTGGCGATCTACGCGACCGCTCCGGGCAGTGATCAGTGGTTGCAGACTCTCTTCGGAACCCACCGCCACGATCTCGCCGTTCTCCACCGCGACCGCAGTGGCAACGGGTAGGGCGGGTTCCATGGTGCGAATTAATTTTGCGGTGTAAACCACCAGCTCGGCGGAGGCGCCAGTTGAGAGCAAACAGGCCAAGGCAATCGCCGCCCATCGCACTGGGTTGTGTGGATTCATGCTTCCTCCGCCGGACAACGCCCTTCAGCGGATGACTTTAACCCAATCGCCGGTGCGCGGCTCCCCGCTGGGGTAGTAACCATTGATGAGCCTGAGCTGGTTCTCGGCATCCGGCAGTTTCACGCTGCTGGCAAGTGAAGCGAAGGTCGCGCCTCGCGGCGCCTGAATGTAATGCAGGGTATGACTGGTGCCGGTGATTTTTTCGCGACCGGTGAGGGGGCGAAAGCTGTCGATAATGGTACGAAATTCGGCGTCTGCCTCCGCCAGCACGGGGGCCTCGCCTTGAAACAGAAACCGGTACCCGTGGTCGATCACTGCCAGGCGCACAGATTGCTCGTCACTGGAGGCGACGGCGGTCGAACCGACAAGTCCAAACTGTTCCAGCGCTTCGTAGTCAGTCACCGTTCCCTGCGCTCCTGCCATCAGGCTGGCCTCGGTGTCCTGATTGGGGTCGATCTTGGCGAGACCAATCGTCAGGGTACGACTGCCATCAGCCGAGATGGCGAGGATTTCGCGGCTGGACTGCCGCACAGTCCATCCCGGTGGGTGCGCAAAGGTGAAGTTGAGTTTGTTGTGGTAAAAACGGTCCGGCTCGCTTTGGGCTTCAGCACTGGCGCCGTACACCAGCCCCTCGGTTTGGCGACGGTATTCCCCGGGTAGCTCGGGGTTCTCCGGCATCTCGTCAATATCCAGCTCGTTAGCCGCCTTGATCACCGTTTGTAGGCGCAAATCATTGCGTGGGTGGCTGGCATATAGCCCGTGATAGGTGCCGGAGGGTTTACCGCTGGCTTTGGCCTTAGTTCGCTCATACTCTTCGTGATCTTTTAATACTCCGATAACAGTGAGCATTGAGTCAGCGTCGTAACCAGACCGATGTAAATAGGTAGCCCCTGCTTCATCTGCCTCCAGTTCTAGGTCTCTGCCAAAGCCAGATCTCAGCTCGGCCGTGTACATATTGGTTGCATCTGCAACATCTCTGCTGCCGGTTAGCATGCAGGTAGTGATAGAGGCAATTTGCGACATTGTCCGAGTCATTTTTTTTCTGGAGTAATGCTCTTTCGTAAGATGCCCCAGTTCATGGCCCAGGACGCCTGCCAGCTCCGCTTCAGTATTGAGATATGCAAGCAGGCCGCGGTAAATGAATATCCTGCCGCCGTGGGCTGCGGAGGCGTTGATCGCGCCTGAATCCAAAATGGTGAAGGTAAAGTCGGTCGAGTCTAAACCCGCTGCGTCAACAAGCCGGAATCCAACCTCTTGAACATATTCTTGTAGCTCCGCGTCCGCATAGATTCCCGCAGACTCCACCATGGCTTCAACAGCCTCATCAACCTCTTTGTCCGAAGGGAGGTCATACGTTTGTCCGCAAATACTGAATGTTTGCGCGCTCGATTGGCCGGGGCTTATAAAAAAAAAGACGAGTGATAAAGCCGCTAAATTTTTTGTGTAGCTAGTCAACATCAGAAATCTTTAGATAAGTATTCCAGCAGTTGGTCGCCAAGGCTGTCGCAGGCCGTGCCCTGCACTGGAGCGATAATGGGGATGGGCACCACGACCATGGGCATGTAGCTCTGACCACTTGCAACGGCGCTGACCCTACCGACCTCTACTTTGTCAGTAAAGTCCCAGATAGTCGCCTCGTACTCTGACTCGGTGCCCCAGGTGCCAAAACCAAAGCAGCCTTGCAAGCCGCAGCTCATCGATCCGGCTGAGTTCAAATCGCCGCCATATCCTCCGATTGTCCTGCCGTCAATCCAGATCATGTATTCCAGCTTCATCTCGGCGAAGCGCTCTGCAACCATTGGCAGATCGAGTAAACGATCGATCGACTGTGGCTGCATCGGTGC
>Ga0255770_10000859_pt1 | contig 28350 bp, 26 predicted proteins | sample 071ome_22_FD_179968 | JGI IMG/M metagenome (GOLD analysis project Ga0255770, IMG submission 179968) | Coastal salt marsh microbial communities from the Groves Creek Marsh, Skidaway Island, Georgia - 071404AT metaG (version 2) | ecosystem: Environmental > Aquatic > Marine > Intertidal zone >...
GGGGGCCCAATAAATTGAAAATCGTTCTGAATCGGAGCTCGCGCCTCGGACCAATGGCATGCTTCATCGCACCATGATGATTCACTGCAAACAAGAACCCAACACCCACCTGCTCGATGGAATGCGCGACTTGTTCAGGGTTCAGATCTAAAGGCAAGCCCGCGGCCTCTAGCACATCTGCACTGCCACTCACGCCTGACGCAGCACGATTACCGTGCTTGGCAACCTTTGCGCCTGCCGCCGCTAACACCAGAGCACTCGCGGTAGACACATTGAATTTACTGATACCGCTGCCACCGGTGCCGCAGGTGTCCACCAATTGATCGTTATCCACCGTCACCTTCAATGACAGTGAGCGCATGACTTCGGCTGCGGCCGCGATCTCTTCGACGGTTTCGCCCTTAATTCTGAGCGCGGTTAACGCGCTACCGATTTGCGCATCTGATGCTTGCCCGCTCATGATCGATTGCATCAAAGCAATCATCTCGTCATGTGAGAGATCCAGACCTATGACTAACTTGTTCAATAAATCAGTCATGTCCAACATCACGTGTCCCCTCTAAAAAATTCCGAAGCAGCGCGTGCCCGTGCTCACTCAATACAGATTCCGGATGAAACTGAACACCCTCAACAGCCAGAGATTTATGCCGAACTCCCATGATCGCCTCCACTTCCCCGCGAGCATCTTCAGTCCATGCGGTGATTTCAAGGCAATCGGGCAGTGATGCTGGGTCAATCACGAGCGAGTGATAACGGGTCGCCTGATAGGGGCTAGGTAGCGCTTTGAACACCCCTGCACCACGATGATGAATCGCCGAAAGTTTGCCATGCATGACCTGCGACGCTCGAACGACTTCACCCCCAAACGCTTGACCAATACTTTGATGACCTAGACAAATACCCAAGATCGGGATCTCGCCGGCAAAGTGCTCTATCACCTCAAGTGAAACCCCCGCCTCATTGGGTGTGCAGGGACCAGGAGAAATCACAATGCGCTCCGGTGCGAGCGCGTGGATATCTGCGACAGAAATCGCATCATTGCGAAACACCTCGACTTGCTCACCGAGTTCCATCAAATACTGCACGACGTTGAAGGTGAACGAGTCGTAATTATCTATCATCAACAACATAGCAAATTGGCTCTATACCGAGTTCTTATCAATCATCGCTTGTCTCGGTCAGCTGGCGACCGGCTGTTCTCGGGCGTTTCATGAAACTGCAGCCCCTGCTCAGCAATCATCGCTGCGCGCATAATTGATCGCGCTTTATTCAGCGTCTCCATCCACTCGAGTTCTGCAACTGAGTCCGCCACAATACCGGCCCCAGCTTGGACATTCAGCCAGCCATCTTTGACAATGGCTGTTCTGATGGCTATCGCCGTATCCATGCTGCCTTGCCATGAAAGATAACCAACAGCACCGCCAAAGATGCCGCGTTTCTCTGGCTCAAACTCATCAATGATCTCTAATGCTCGAACTTTTGGAGCACCACTGAGCGTACCCACCGGCAGTGTCGCTTTCAGAACGTCAACCGGTGTCAGTCCAGGCAAAAGATCGCCTGTGACATGGGAGGCGATATGCATCACGTGGGCATATCGCTCTATCGTCATCATATCGGTCACCTTCACCGAACCAGCCCGAGACACCCTACCCACATCATTGCGACCCAAGTCGATCAACATCAGATGCTCGGCGATCTCCTTGGGGTCAGATTTAAGCTCGGTCTCCATTGCTTGATCTTCTTCACGACTCAGGCCCCGACGCCTTGTCCCCGCGAGAGGACGCACGGTCACTTCTCCATCCTCCAGGCGGGCAAGGATCTCGGGCGACGAGGACACGATAGAGAACTCGTCTAAATTCATGTAGTACATATAAGGCGAAGGATTCAGCGCCCTCAGGGCTCGGTAAAGCGTCAGTGGGTGCGCTTCAATGCGACATCGAAGTCGCTGCGACAAGATCACCTGCATAGTATCGCCGGCCAGAATGTACTCTTTGATCGCGGCGACATCCTTAAGGAACTGATCTTTACCATAGGACGACTCAAAGTCGCTCTCATAAACGGCAGGCGCAACATTGGGATGCGTGAGATAATTTGGCAACGGCCCCAGCATCGCGCCCTGCATCGCATCCAGCCGAAGGTCTGCTTGAATCAGTTGATCATCTGAGAGATCACTGACATGGGTGACCAGCTGAACTTTGCCTTTGACGTTGTCGAACACGATCACCTCGTCAGACAACATGAGTAAAATATCCGGCGTGCCAAGGGAATCTGGCGGAGTTGAAGCCTGGAGCCGTGACTCGACGTAGCGAACGGTGTCGTAGCCAAAGTAACCCACCAATCCGCCGGTGAAGGTTGGTAACCCTTCAATCTCTGGGTAGCTATATTCCAACTGGAGCGCTGCCACATAGGAAAAGGGGTCCTGAAGCGCGGTCTCTTCAACCACAGCACCGTCTTCAATCACTTGCAGCGAATGCCCTCGAATCTGGTAGACGCGCCTCGCAGGCAGGCCGATCATCGAGTATCTGGCCCATTTCTCGCCACCTTGATTGGCGCTCTCTAAAAGATAGCTATAGGGACCGCTCGCAACTTTCGCGTAGCAACTCAAGGGGGTTTCGAAATCGGCCACTACTTCACGGGTGACGGGAAGATGACGAACGCCCTCAGCCGCGAGCGTTTCTAGCCTTTGTTTTTGATCTGCAAGAGCGTGATTCATGACGATGGCGCTTTCGGCTAAGACGCGCTGAGTTCCCGCCGCATCTCATCAATCACCTGCCGGTAATCTGGCGCCCCAAAGATCGCAGTCCCTGCGACGAACGTGTCTGCACCCGCGTCTTTGATCCGACGAATATTGTCCGTCTTCACCCCACCATCGACTTCAAGTCGAGTACCTGGTTTAACTGCGTCGATCCGACGACGAATCGCCTCGATCTTCTCGAGAGTGCTTGGGAGAAATTGTTGCCCACCAAAGCCTGGATTAATCGACATGACCAGGACCATATCAAGGCCTTCAAGCGTGTAGTCAAGGACACTGAGCGGTGTGGCTGGATTGAGCACCAAACCACATTGCAGACCTGCATCCCGAATAAGTGAAAGGGAGCGATCCACATGATCAGACGCTTCTGGATGAAACGTGATCATATCGGCACCCGCATCAATAAAGTCTCCAATGATTCGATCCACGGGCTTCACCATCAGATGAACATCCATTGTAGCCGTGATGCCGTGGGTCCGGAGCGAGGCCAACACGGCAGGGCCAACCGATAAATTTGGCACATAGTGATTGTCCATGACATCGAAGTGGATCAGATCCGCGCCCGCGTCAAGCACGTGGGTTACTTCCTCACCCAACCTTGCGAAATCAGCAGCAAGAATCGAGGGTGCAATCCAAAAGTCGTTCATAGACATCTCAAAGGCAGATCCTCACAAAGGACGCGCCACTCAGGTCGAATCGGTGTGGCGGCCGATTTTAGCGAATCAAGAGACCTAGGGACACCTTCCTGCTCGAATATCTTCTTCTGCTTGGTGCAATCGCTCGGGCGTACCTACATCAGACCAATAACCAGACCACCGTTCCCCAGAGGCCTTGCCTGAATCAACCAAGGGGAATAAAACATCGCGTAAAGGGAAAATTTCACTTGGCGCCACATGAAACAGCTGTGGCCTCAAGATGCCAATTCCGCTGTAAGTCATTCTTGGAGCATTCCGACCCAATTGACCCTCAAGCAGAGAAAAGTCCCCTCCTGGATGGTGGGGTGGATTGTCAATGAGGATAAGGTGAGCATCAAAAGGACCTAGTGGCTTACGCTTGAGACGCGAATAGTCGATATTCGTCAGTACGTCACTGCTAATCACCAAAAAAGGCTCGTCGCCCAGCAAGGACAACGCATGCTTTATACCGCCACCCGTCTCCAGTCGCTCTTGTTCATCCGAATACTGAATCCTGAGCCCATAGTCCGCGCCATCCCCAAGCCGATCTTTGATCTGATCGCCCAAGTACCAAAGATTGATGACTACATCGCTAAAGCCTGCCAAAGCGAGTGCGTTCAAGTGACGTTCAATCAGACTTCTACCACCCACCTCAATCAGTGGTTTGGGTCGGTTTGAGGTGAGCCCAACCATACGTTGCCCAAGCCCTGCGGCCAGCAGCATCGCTTTCATCAAGGGGACCGCGGAACCAACGGTCTGACATCGACTTCAAACCATTGCGTAAAAGAGGCAAACGCTTCATAGCGACGAGCGACCGCCATCATATGATCGAGCACACGAGGGATATCTTTAAGATAGCCGAGCTTGTCGTCACGAATGGCCAGCCTTGAAAAAATACCAGCACATTTGAGATGACGCTGGAATCCCATCCAATCAAGCCACTGCCACCACTGGGGCAGCTCGTACTGAGCTTGTGTTTCAGATTGAAATCGGCGAACAAACTGGGTGAACCACTTGTCGAGGGCTTCATCATCGTACGTGATGTAACAGTCACGAAGCAGCGAGACCGCATCGTAGGTCGCTGGGCCGACCACGGCATCCTGAAAATCCAACACCCCCAGTTCCGCATTGTCGAGCATCATCAAATTTCTTGAATGAAAGTCACGATGAACAAATCCCTGAGGTTGTCCAAGCGCAGAATCAATGAGCTGATCCGTCAATGGCTGCCAAATCTCCCAAAATGCTGATCCCAACGACAGTCCAAGATATTTCGACAGGAACCAGTCGGGAAAGAGCTGCATTTCATCCCTTAATTTGCTCCTGGTATATTGCGGCAGCCCCTCGGTATCGACCAAACGGAAACGATGAAGCACGTCCAACGCAAGGTGAAGCGCTCGATCGCGCTCAGCCTTTGTGCCGCGGATGGCATGCGCAAACTGATGCACGCCTAGATCCTCCATTGCGATGAAACCCTGGTCTTGATCAAAACCATAAATAGTTGGGGCATGAATCCCAGCGGCAAGGAGTCGTTCGTCGACCATCAAGAATTCAGTGATGGGTTCTTTATCCGGCGGAGCATCCATCAAAACAACAGGCATCTCTGCCAACCAGCTTCTAAAATAACGCCGAAAGCTGGCGTCGTCGGAGACTTTTTCGATCGTGATCTCGTTCGAAACCGAGTGCTTGCGAATCAATTCGACTTGAAACCAGCGCTTAAGCGCACCGAGGCGGGGATCGTCTGTCTGATCGGACCTATTCATCAATCTCTCGTTCGTGAGGCTTTCACGTTCTCAACCCCGCCAGATCATAGCTCGATTCTCTGAGTGTCGTTCGCATTCTTGATGTTAAACCCCGATAATACCGAGCGGCCCTATTCTCAGCGCTCTGCGCCCCGAACGTCACCCGGGACTTAAACGACTATTAGGAACAACCACTAGGCCATTGCTTGGATACAGATCGACGAACGATGAATTCGACTCGAGCTTCCCAATTATCGGGCCTTGAGAAAGGCCATGTTGGCTTCCTCAGATTCGGTCGGATCGGACTCGCCATCATATTCGCGTTTTTTGTATCCGGAGTTTTCGCGCAATCATTCAATTGTGGGTCAGTTTTGCCTCCCTTGGGGGACCCAAACGCCAATACCAACACCAGTGCCAGCATCACGGCGATCGACGCCATGATCGCGCCTGGCCGCGGTGCTGAATTCAATGGCGACGTTTTGATTCGTCAGAATGACCGTACATTTAAGTCGCGCAGCGCACGAATCGACTATGAGACCGACACGCTCTATCTTGAAGAGGGTGTGCTGATTCAAGACTCTGGTCTCTGCATCGAAGGCCGACGGGCAGAGGGTCGATTGCTGAGCGGCGAAGGGCTCATTGAGTCCGCCAAGTTCCAGCAAAGTTCTGGTTTACTGGGTGACGTCGAGGAACTTCAACTTTATCGCGACGGCGCGTTATCGCTCTCATCAGGCACCATCACCTTTTGCCCCTCGCCCAATCCGCCTTGGTCGCTTGAGATCCAGTCGCTCGAAACTTCACCAGATCAAACCAAGCTGACGGCCAGGCAAACCACCCTTCGAATCAAAGGCCTGCCGGCGCTGTACATCCCGTACGTCAAGGTTCCTGTTGGCGACAAGCGTCAATCTGGTCTCTTACCGGCAGATATTACCAATGACAGTCGAGACGGCATCACGGCGGAATTACAATATTACCTGAACCTCCATCCTCAAAGAGATGCCACGTTAGGCCTCAGGACAATGACCGACAGAGGCACCCTGTGGCTTGGTGAAATGCGCAACTTGAGTGAGCACCATCAAGAGTCTCTCTATGGCGAGTACATCCGTCACGATGAGATTTATGAGCGCGCTGGGTTGGATGACAAACGATGGTTCACGGGCGTCCATCACCTGGGCACTTGGTCTTCTGTCCAAACACAAGTCGACTACACGAGAGCCTCCAGCAGAGAACATCTCAGAGATTTCATGAGTCCGCTCAAATTAGGCGGGGAACATTTAGGGCTAACGCGGCAAACAAACCCATTAGATACCCGCCTCTTATCGGCGCTACCGCAATATGCTGGAATTACGTTTTTTAATCGGGGCTTCAGGGGCGGAATAGAAGTTCAGCGGTACCAGGGGCTGCTCTCACAGGTGCTTGAAACCTTTGAAAGACAACCGAGCCTCTTTCTCAGTCACACCACGGAGAGCGCTGGGTGGCAGCTCTCTTCAGATCTGCAGTGGACCGAATTTAAGCGGACCGCCACTGATCGAACGGAGGAGACCATTGGTCGAGAATTACTCCGTTTCGAATTGGAACGAAATTGGGCACCCCACTTCGGTTACACCCAAACTCGATTGGGTGTGACGCACCTTCGCTATAGGAATGACACCCTAAGCGCGCCTCAGAAGGCGGTCAGTGACAGTATTCCGCACCTGGTTTTGGAGAGCGGCCTCTTCTTTGATCGAGGCGGAGCCATCCACGCTCGATCAACGCTGATGCCTCGAATCCTTCTTGCCTACAGTGGAGAGAGCCAAGGGCGGCAATTCTCTCTCGATTCGGCGCCCCTCGAGCCCGATATCAACAACCTTTTCGACATTTCCGGTTTTTCTGGGCTCGATCCTATCGAATCAGGATTGCGGGGGAGTTTGGGCCTCAAGTCCGCTCACTATGCACAAGATGGTCGAGAGTGGCTGTCGATGGAGGTAGGCCAACGTTATTTCGATGTTGACGCGCTTTCTGACGAGTCTAATTCACGCAAATCGTCACCGCTTTATCTGTCGGTTGAGTGGCAACCTCGGACGGGATGGCAGGCCGGGGCACAAATGGAGTGGCGCGCCGGGGCGTCTAGCCCAATAAATCAATACTTTGACCTATCGCTGCTGTGGGGTGAGCGTGGACGCCTTACCCTCCAACACATCAACAGAGCCAGGGCCTATGGCAGTTGGTCCGGCGCGCGGGCCGATCGAGTCATGTTGAGCCAGATTGCGACGCGCCTGCCCATCGCTCGTGATTGGAGCTTCATTGGCATGTGGAGCCGAAACCATGAGCTCAACCGTCAAGTTGAGCGCATTGCCGGTCTGGAAATGGACGGCTGCTGTGTTCGTATGTCGTTCGCCTATCGTCGATTCAGTGACCCAAAATTGGGGTTAGATGAGTCAGCGAAAACCTTCTACTTTATTGAAGAGTCCCGCTCGGGCGTCTTCCTCGAAGTTGAATTAAAAGGCCTGAGTAGTCTCGGAAACGGCATCGGCAAGGTACTTTCTAGATCGTTTCCTGCTTTTTGATCCACCGCTTTCAGAAGAATCTTTGCAAAACCCTACCACCAAGTCTGGTTGCGTCAGGCCCTTGTGACGACAAGGCCTCTCTCATTCCAAGACTGACCCACCATGCGTGCTCAGCAAGGTGAGAAGGCCACAGTACGACTAGGCGAGGCTCGTGAGACGCCTTACCACTTTTGGGTTTGCATCACTTACAATAGGGGGCACTGTCCATCATGAGAAGGCTATGTTTTTTCGCGCTTTATTCCTTTGTCTCTCGAGCATCGTTGTCGCGTTTTCATGTGCCTCCTTGATTGCGGCGCCAATCGTCTTGGATGAGATCGCAGCGATCGTAGATGAAGACGTGGTCACACGATCAGAGATAGATAACCGCTTGAAGACGCTCAAAGCGCAGGCCAAAAATCCTGCCGCCCTACCCCCGGATCGCATCCTGAGAGAGCAAATCGTTGAGCGCCTCATCATTGAAAAGTTGCAACTACAGGTGGCTCGCCGAGCGGGCGTTCGCGTGAGCGATGCTGAACTCAATGACGCCATGAAGCGAATTGCCGAGCAAAATCAACTCACTCTAGAAAGCTTCCGACGCGCGCTTGAGCAAGATGGGATCTCCTACAACGAGATGCGCCAACAAGTGGAGCAGGAGATCATTATCGGTCGAGTGCAGCAAGGCATCATGAACTCGCGTATCGAGATCAGCACCGATGAAATTGAAGACTTTCTCGCTACGGATGCTGGCCAAGAGCTCACGGCGGACGAATACCGAATTGGCCATATCCTGATTCCAATTGGCAGCGACCCCTCAAGGGAATCGATTGCCCAGGCCAAGTTGGAAGCAGATGCTATTGTTGCAGCGCTACAATCCGGCGAGAACTTTCAAGCATTAGCCATGGAAAAATCGGGTGGTCAAAATGCGCTCGAAGGTGGCGATTTAGGATGGCGTAAGCCCAATGCACTGCCCACACTCTTTGCCGATATTGCCGTCGATATGAAGGTAGAGGACATCCGTGGTCCTATTCGCAGCAGTAGCGGCTTTCATGTCATCAAGATGCTCCAACGCCGAGGCGCGACCGCTGAGGGTTTGATCAATCAAACGCGGGTGCGGCACATTCTCATAAAACCCAATGAATTACGCAGCCTCGAAGAAGCGCGTCAACTCGCAGAGGACCTTAGAGCGGAAATTGTGGACGGTCGAGAATTTGCTGAAGTCGCACGACTTTACTCTGAGGATCCCGGCTCGGCGCTAAGCGGTGGCGATTTGGGCTGGAATACCGGCGGTGAGTTTGTCCCCGCCTTTGAGTCGATGATGCGTGCCACCGAAGAAGGCGAGTTGAGCCCAGTGTTTCAAAGCAACTATGGGTTCCATTTTCTAGAGGTTACGGGGCAACGCGTCGAGGACTTCAGTGATCTGTTCAAGCGCAACCAAGTTGAGAACTATTTGCGCAGTCAATCGTTCGAAGAAGAGGTGGACAACTGGATTCGAGAAATTCGAGAGGACGCTTTTGTCGAAGTCAGAATCTAGACCCGCCATTGTCATCACGCCTGGGGAACCGGCGGGCATCGGTCCCGATATTTGCTTAAAAGCAGAGCAGCAACTTCCCAAGGATCTCAATCGAATCTACATTAGCGACCCCCAAGTTTTGGCTGACAGAGCTGGCCTCCTTGGTATAAATGCCGCTATTCATCCGATCGCATCGGTTGAAGAGGCGCTTCCAAACGCCATGAACGTCCTGGCTGTACCCTGCGAGCAACCCGTGAAAATCGGCAGAGTTTCTCCTGTCACGGCGCCGCACGTTCTGTCCTGTTTAGAGACCGCCTTTGATCTATGCGCTCTCGGACGAGCCGCTGGCTGGGTTACGGGCCCAGTCAACAAGGCCGCGCTCAATGATGCCGGTCTACCCTTCACCGGACACACGGAATGGATCGCAAACCGAGCCAACGTGCCAAGGGTGGTCATGATGCTGGTTGCCGGCACCTTTCGGGTGGCTCTGGTGACCACCCATTTGCCACTCCGAGCAGTTGCCGACGCAATCACTTTCGAGCGTGTGGAGGAGACGCTTCAAATCACCCATCGAAGCCTCAGGAATCAGTTCAAAGTGTCGGCGCCACGGCTCGGGATATGCGGATTGAACCCACACGCTGGAGAGGGTGGGCACCTAGGACGAGAGGAAATTGAAATCCTGACGCCGGTGATTGAGAAACTCCGCGCTGAGGGCGTGTCCGTATCAGACCCACTTCCCGCGGATACCTTACTGACTCCCGAACGAATCCAACGGTTCGACGCCATCGTTGCCATGTATCACGATCAGGGATTACCGACCCTCAAGTATGCGGGGTTTGGCGAGGCTGTAAACATCACGCTCGGGCTACCATTCATCAGAACATCCGTTGACCATGGCACAGCCGCAGATATTGCGGGGACGAATCTCGCTTCGGAGCGCAGTCTGCTTGCAGCGATACGCTTGGCGCGGCGGCTTTGTGACCCCGCGGGCCTTGCGACGTCATGAGAGCAAAAAAACGATTCGGACAAAATTTCCTGCAAGACAACTACATTATCCAAGAGATTATTCGTCTCGCTGAACCGAATGGAAGCACAAGAATCTTGGAGATCGGTCCGGGGCGGGGTGCCTTAACTCAACATTTATGCAAGATCGACCCCTCTCTGTTCGTTGTCGAGCTGGATCGAGATTTAATTGGAGGTTTGGAAGCCCTGCTCCCTAGTTCAGCCACCATATTGCAGCAAGACGCTCTGGATCTCGATCTATCAACCATTCCAGAACGGCTCTTGGTGATAGGCAATTTGCCCTACAACATCAGCACGCCACTCTTGCTGCAAATGCTAGAACAGATCGACCGCATCGATCGCATGGTTTTCATGTTTCAGCGCGAAGTCGTTGATCGTCTGACGGCTGTGCCGGCAACAAAAACCTATGGCAAGCTCAGTGTCGTGACTCAATTGAAATGTCGGGCGCGACTCGCCCTTGAGGTGCCTCCGCAAGCCTTTTGGCCCGAACCTAAGGTGGATTCAGCTGTAGTGGTGTTGGACCCAATTCCTCAAGAGGCTCGTCTAATGTACGAAGAGCAGACACTGACCTCTATTCTCTCGGCGGCCTTTAATCAACGACGAAAAACATTAAGAAACAGCCTCAAATCGCTAGTCAGTGAAGGGGTCCTTATTTCGTTGGGGATAGACCCCAACGCGCGTGCAGAGACCCTCACCCCCGAAACTTACGCATCACTGTCGCTCCACTTGGCTGGACGAGCGAGCGGCGCTGGCACTACAGCCACATGAGCACTTACGTCTTCGGTGATCTTCAAGGCTGCTTTGATGAGCTCTCCGCGCTCCTAGATCAAATTAATCCCAGCGATGACGACGCGCTCTGGTTCGTCGGCGATCTGATCAATCGGGGACCCAAGAACGTCGCCACACTCGAGCTATTGTCAACGCGACCCCACACGCACTGCGTGCTAGGGAACCATGATCTGCACTTCCTCGCAGTGGCCCATGGGATCCGCCTACCCCATCGAAGCGATACCATAGATGATCTACTGACCCATCCTGAACGAGAAGCTTTCGTCGATTTCCTCATTCAGCAACCGCTGATTCATATGGATCAGCACCAGCATGTGCTCATGGTCCACGCCGGCATCCCAGCCATGTGGAGTCTCGACGAAGCCTTGGCATGGAGTGAATCCATCAGCCAGCAACTCATCGACCCCTCAAGTCGCATACCTTTTTTCAGGGCCATGTATGGCAATGAGCCACATGATTGGCATCAAATAATGAGTCAGGAGGCAAGACTGCGTTTGGCCACCAATATCCTGACTCGAATGCGTTTTTATCAATCGCCTGGTGTGATCGATTTGGAGGCAAAGGCATTGACCGGCCCCGAAGGGTTTCGACCCTGGTTTGAGTCTCGTCATCCCAGTTTGGACGACTGGACCATCTGCTTTGGCCATTGGGCCATGCTGGACGGTGTTTTTAAACCCGGTCTTTACGGGCTCGATACGGGTTGCGTTTGGGGAAGAGCGCTTACCGCCGTGCGACTGGAAGATGGGACCATCTTTCGGCAAGCTGCACTTTAACCTGTTGTCGAGCGATTGCTCCTGATGAGCTAGGGAATCAACCTGACCCATGGACATCTATTTGGTCGGCGGAGCCGTGCGAGATGAGCTTCTTGGACTCGAGCCCAATGAACGCGATTGGGTAGTCGTGGGCGAGTCAAAGGCGTCCATGATTAAAAAAGGCTTCATTCCAGTGGGACAGTTTTTCCCCGTGTATCTCCACCCCAAAACCAAAGAAGAATACGCACTCGCTCGACTTGAGCGGAGCACGGGTCCCGGGTATGGCGACTTTGATTTTGATATCGCGCCTCACGTCAGTCTTGAAGAGGATCTTAAGCGCCGTGACCTTACGATCAACGCCATCGCGAAGAATGATCAAGGCGAATTCATAGACCCTTACGGCGGCATCAGTGACCTCCACGCGCGCATTCTGCGCCACGTATCTCCAGCTTTTTCAGAAGACCCACTGCGCGTTCTTAGGATCGCTCGATTGACGGCACAGCTCGCACCGTTCGATTTCTCCATCGCCGATGCGACCTTCGAACTGTGCTTCAACATGGTCGACCAAAACGATCTCTCTGCCCTGGCACCTGAGAGAATCTTTATAGAACTTAAAAAAGCACTCGAGTCTCACCGACCATCCGCTTTCTTCGACACCCTCGCGCAATTCGGCGCGCTCGAGAAACTCATGCCGGCGCTCAGCGCTGTTGATCCAACCGTGCTGGACACCTTTTCTCCGACAGACCCAATCACCCGTTTTGCAAGATTGTGCGCTGAGGCCCCTCTCTTAGCAAAAGCCGCCTTCCCCCAGGTCGCCTTACCAAAGACCTGGCTCGCGTTGGCGAATATTTGTAATCGGTATTCGCCTCAACTGATTCATCCACAGCGCCCCGATGCCGAATCAGTGATGACACTACTGACCGCAGTTGACGCTAGGCGGCATCCAGATCGATTCAGGGCGGCATTGGATGTTGCTGGCGGACTCACAACGCACGCAGTCTCGTGGCAGTCTCGCCGATCGCTCTGGTTGTCATGCCTTGACGCGTTGCTTCAACCCATCGCGCCCACGGACCTGAACGAACCGAAAGACCAAGCAATCCAGATTCGAGCTCTTCAGCAGCGTCGTATCGCTTCCGCATTAAATCGAGAGCCTACGTGAAGGATCGGGCTAAAACAGTTGTTCTGATCACGGGCGCGAGCAAGCGAATCGGTGCCACCCTTTCAAGACATTTTCATCAATTGAATTATCAGGTCGTGATCCATTATCGAAACGGAGGGGAGGCAGCAGCCAAGCTCGAGAACGAACTCAATCATGTGAGAGAAAATTCCGCATTCAAAATTCAAGCCGACCTCACGAGTCGCGAAGGCATTCACAAGATTGCAGTTTTCGCCAGCCAACTCGAGCATCGACTGACGTTGGTGATCCACAATGCCGGCCTATTCTCGCCAACGCCGATCACTGGCGCGACGAGAGAAACCTGGGATCAGTTGTTTGAAACCAACCTCAAGGCCCCCTACTTTCTCACGCAGGCGCTTCTCCCCTGGGTCGATCACCGAGCCAGCTTCATCTTTCTCGGTGACATGTTCGGCGAGATACCGCTCAAACACTACAGCGCTTACTCTGCATCCAAAGCAGGGCTCGCTATGATCACGCGGTCTCTCGCGCTAGAGCTTGCCCCAAACCATCGTGTCAACGGGATTGCGCTGGGGGCGATCTTGCCTCCGTCCATTGAACAACCAGGCGATGCGACGGTTTCCACGGCTGGCGAGAGGGAACCTGAATCCGAGGCCTATTTCGATCTCGATCAACTGCTCGACGGCGTCCCCCTAAGCAGACTCGGCACGCCAACGCATGTTGCTCTAGTGGCCGAATTCCTTGCATCAAACAACTATGTGACAGGCCAAATGATTGCAACCGATGGCGGCAAGCTCACCCGCGCGCAGTCATGAGCGCCTTCACGACGTGAGTGCACGAAACCCAATGTCGGTTCTGTAATGGCATCCTTCAAATTGAATTTTTCGCACACCGTCATAGACACGCGTCTGCGCCTCGGCCAAATCGCGACCCATCGCGGTCACGCCCAACACACGACCGCCCGACGTGACAACCTGATCACCCTCAAATCGCGTCCCAGCATGAAAGACTTTTCCCACTTGGAAGTCCTCAAGACCTGAAATAGGATCTCCCGTTCTTGGTTGCGAGGGGTAGCCTTCGCTCGCCATGACCACGGTAACGGCCGGTTCATCACTGAAATGGAGGGGCACTCCCCTCAAGTGACCTTTAGCGGCGGCCATGCAGAGGCCTGCAAAATCTTCATTTAGGCGCATCAGAATGGGCTGAGTTTCAGGGTCGCCAAAGCGACAATTGAACTCAACCACTTTGGGCTGGCCCAACGCGTCGATCATCAGGCCCGCATACAAAAAGCCTTGGTAGCACAAGCCTTCGGAACGCATGCCCCTAATCACCGGCGCAATGATGTCGCGCTCCACTCGGTCAGCAACTGCCCGCGTTACAACGGGTGCCGGGGAGTACGCGCCCATACCGCCTGTATTTGGGCCCTGATCATCATCACCGACCCGTTTGTGATCTTGCGAAGTGGCAAATGCGGCAGTCCGCTCGCCGTCGCTAATGACAATATAGCTTGCTTCTTCACCGGGTAAAAACTCCTCGATCACGACACGGCTGCCAGCCTCTCCGAAGGCCTGACCGCTCAGCATATCGTCAATGACTCGTTCGGCTTCCGCCAGACTCTCTGCGATAACCACGCCCTTCCCTGCCGCTAATCCATCCGCTTTAATCACAATAGGCAGCGGCATATCGCGTGCAAATGACTTTGCATCGCGAGCGTCCGTAAAAGCGGAGAACCGCGCCGTTGGAATGCCATGGCGCTGCATGAATTCCTTGGCGAATTGTTTGGAGCCTTCAAGTTGCGCCGCCAGCATGGGCGGCGCAAGACAAAGCCGTCCCGCTCGATCAAAGGCCTCTCGAATGCCGCCAACTAGAGGCGCCTCTGGCCCAACGATGGTAAGTGAGATGTCCTGATCGACGGCGAATTGGACGAGCTTTTCGAAGTCCAGCACGCCGATGTCCACATTCTCACACTTGGGTTCGTTTGCCGTACCAGGGTTACCCGGCGCCACGAAAACGGCTTCAACCTGCTCTGACTGTGCGAGCTTCCAGGCCATCGCATGCTCGCGCCCGCCATTGCCTACCACCAGCATTCTCATCCGCGCTCATCACCTCTTTGTTGTTTATCTGCGTTCTACAGATCTGAGTTCTTGCGCAGCAAGGGTCCTGCCCAAGTTCGATTGCTGCGATTTAGTCAGTTTTATATTACTCGCGCTCTGCGACCCACGATGGCGTCTTCAACCAACCAAAAACAAAGGGGGATCCGCGCGGCACAATTCGATTCTTGAACCATATATCAAGCATCCAAACTCAATGCCTGAAGTGTCGCATGTGGGTAAAGATCATTGCCATGCCAGCCTCATTGGCTGCGGCAATCACCTCTTCATCGCGCACTGAGCCGCCGGGCTGAATGACCGCACGAATGCCTGCCTCCGCCGCCGCATCGATGCCATCTCTAAAGGGAAAGAAAGCATCCGACGCCATCACCGAGCCTGGCACAGTTAATCCCTCATCCGCCGCTTTAATCCCCGCGATCCTTGCACTGTAGACTCGACTCATCTGCCCGGCGCCTACCCCGATCGTTTGCGCGTCCTTAGCATAAACAATGGCGTTCGACTTCACATATTTTGCAACTGTCCAAGCAAAGTGAAGGTCGGCCGTCTCTTGGCCTGAGGGTTGACGCAGCGTGACAACCTCGAGACGTGCTTCATCAACAGACCGATCATCCTGAGACTGCATCAGCAGCCCACCCGAAATCGTTTTCAACATCAGATCACCTGGGTGAGACGAAGAATCCAGTGTGAGCAGCCGTACGTTCTTTCGCTTACCAATCACGGCCTCAACACCCTCTTCAATCGCGGGTGCAAGAATCACTTCAACAAATTGCTGGGAGATGATGGCCTCGGCGGTGGCCATATCGAGTGTTCGGTTGAAGGCGATAATGCCCCCAAAAGCTGAGGTGGGATCAGTAGCAAATGCCTTCTGGTAGGCCTGTTCAAGGCTAGCGTCCAACGCAACACCACAAGGGTTGCCGTGCTTAACAATGACGCAAGCCGGCGCGTCAAAGGCGCTGACACAATCCCAAGCGGCATCGGCATCGGCCACGTTGTTATACGACAGTGCCTTTCCCTGTCGCTGGGTCGCGCCCGCTAACCCTCCAATTATCGACCTTTCCCGATAGTAGGCAGCCGATTGGTGGGGGTTCTCGCCGTAGCGCATTTCGTCAACTTTGACCCATTGACGCGTGAGGTAAGTAGGAAACGCACTACCGCGCTCAAAGGATTCACCTTGTCTGGAACTTAAGTAATTGGAGATCGCAGCATCATAGGCGGCCACGGCAGCGAAGGCTTTGATGGATTTCTGGAATCTGAAATCACGATCGAGCCTGCCGCCTGCCTCTGCCATCGCATCGAGCAATTCTTGATAGTCGCCGACATCGGTAATCACTGCGACGCGATCATAATTCTTGGCCGCCGAACGCAGCATCGCAGGACCACCGATATCAATATTTTCGATCGCATCCTCCAAGGCACAATCCTCATTTGCCGTGACCGCCTCAAACGGATAGAGGTTCAACACCAGTAAATCAATAGCCGGGATCTGATGCTCGATCAGCGCCGAGTCGTCGATGGATGCTCGAGCAAGCAAGCCGCCGTGAATTCTCGGATGTAACGTTTTAACTCGGCCTCCCATCATCTCAGGCCAATCCGTGACGTCGGCCACCTCGCGAACCTCGAGGCCCGCTTCTTTGATCACACCATAGGTGCCGCCAGTCGCGAGCAACTCAACGCCGAATGCCCTGAGTCGAGTCGCGAGGGGAATCAATCCTTCTTTATCCGACACACTGAGGAGTGCGCGCTGAACCAAAACTTGATTCACTTTTTCCATAACCTGTTTCTCTCCATGCGCTTCCCCCGTTGGGCCCTCTAAGTTAAACCGTATTTTCGAAGCTTGGTACGCAGCGTCCCGCGACTAAGCCCGAGAAGCTGCGCAGCTTTGGATTGGTTGTATCCGACGTGGTCAAGCACGCTGGCAAGCACCGCGGGCTCGACTTGCGAGAGCACAAGTGCATAAAGATCGTGCACGTCTTCGTCTGCCAATAACTGTAAGTATTCAGTGACCGCAACCTGCACTGCGCCAGCAATGCCCCCTGTCTTGCCAGCTTCGTGGTTGTCGGTCTGACTCACGCGGCGTCCTTTCGGTCGGACAAGCGATCAAGAAATCGTCGCTGCGCCGATTGCGCCTCGAGCTGATTAAATGCCTGCTTGAAGCCAGACTCTAGATTCAGGTTATCCAAGAACCAATTCACATGTTTTCGAGCAATGCGCACGCCCTGGATGCCTTCATAAAATTCGTGCAGTGCACGCACATGACGATGAACAATATCAACCTGTTCAGCAAAGCCGGGCTCGTTCGGGGGCGCCTCGCCCGACAGGGCCCGGTCAATCAATCCTGGCAGCCAAGGTTTTCCTTGAGCTGCCCGTCCGATCATCACGCCGGCAGCACCGGTCATTGCCAGCACCCGTTCTGCATGAGCTGCTGATTGAATATCACCGTTGGCAATCAGAGGAATCGACACCGCTTGTCGCACTTCGGCAATGCGGTCGTAGTGAACTGGGCCCTCGAAACGGCAAGCCCTAGATCGTCCGTGAACCGTTAATAGTTGGATGCCAATCGATTCGGCCATCTGAGCAATCGTGACTGCATTTTGCTGATCAAGAGACCAGCCGAGTCGCATTTTCAACGTCACCGGAACTGACACCGCAGACACTACCGCGGTGAGAATTCGCTCGACTAACGCCTCATCTCTCATAAGGGCTGAGCCCGCCGCGCGATGACACACCTTCTTGGCCGGGCATCCCATATTCAGATCAATAATCTGGGCACCCTCGGCCTCGCATGCTTGTGCAGCCCTCGCCATCTCAGTCGGCTCTGATCCCGCAATTTGAACCCACCGCGGCTCTGTCTCGTCAATTTGCACTCGGCGTTTGGAGGACTTCACCGAGGACCAAAGTTTGAGGTCCGAAGTGAGCATCTCGCCGACAGCCCAATGGGCACCGAGCGTTCGACACAAATCGCGAAATGGCCGATCTGTAACACCCGCCATGGGGGCAAGGACCACGCGACTCGGATGTTGATGGGGACCAATTTTCACAGCTAAAACCCAAAGAGACGGCGGAGCATGATACCAGGGCATGACGAACTTCGCGTCCATTGGCCATCATATCGCGCCATCAGAAGACCAATCAGACCAATTTCAGGCCAGGAAAAGGTAGAGACACTGGAGTACCGCCAGCAGGATAAGGACTGGGATGAGCCAACCGCGAGCCCCTGCGCCAACCATCGTGCGCGCCTCAAGATCGGCATCTCGGGCATGGCGCGTTTCTTCTACGACAGTGGGCGTTTCGCTTTCGCTCTCGGCTAAGTCCGCCGTATTCGACGCTAGGCTTTCAGCACCTGGTTCGCTGGCCAAAGCAGGGTCCGATAACCGAACTTCATCCTCGCTCAGAGCATCCAAATCAGGACCTGTGCCAGACGTTTCGTGTTGATCTGATTGGCTCGATCGTCCCAGATCATCAGTCGGCTCGTCTTCCGTTTCTGACGGTGTATCTTCAACGCTTGCACCGACCAGTGTCGGGCCCTCCGCAGGTGCTTCCTCAGACGCAAGCGCGCGGCTCGTTTTGAAACCGGCGCTCGGTACAACATCGATGCCGTTCTCGCGCTCTCGCGCAATCTCCGCATCCAAATCAATTTCGTCGGGTCGCGGCCCTACTGAATTGGATGCCACCGCCTCTGGCAAATCTTCAGCAAAGAATACGGCCTGACATTCTCCGCATTGGAGCTGGCCATTTGCGGCCTGCAATTGGGCCATCGACACTTTGAACGACGTCTCACATTCTGGGCATTGAACTATCAACATGGCGTTTGCCTCGGGTTCAAAGTTTCTAAGATCGCCTGAGAACGAGCGCAACCCAGCCTTCCTGCTCGAACTCATCGATGACGCTTGCGTGCCCCTCATAGGCCTGTTCGATCTGCGCGCGTTGCGAATCAAGGATTCCAGACAGAACCAAAGTACCCCCTTTTTGGGTGCTTTGACAGAGTTCAACGACCAACTCACACAGGGGCTCAGCGAGGATATTGGCGAGCACGACATCATGATTGGATGTATCAAGTTCACCCACTTGAGCAACCGTTAGACGCTCATCCACGCAATTCATCACTGCGTTCTCCCGGGTAGCTTGAACCGCTTGGGGGTCGATATCGACCGCTGACACCGAACTCGCCCCAAGAAGAAGTGCCGCGATTCCTAAAATACCCGAGCCACACCCGTAATCTAAAATTCGCAAGCCTTTTAACTCGGCGCAATCCAGCCAACGTAACATCATCGCTGTCGTGGCGTGCGTGCCCGTGCCAAATGCCAGCCCGGGGTCCAGTGTCAGGACCACTTCGGCCCCAGCAGGCGGGTCATACGCGGTCGGCACGACCCACAACCTTTTCCCAAACGGCATGGGTGTGAATTGATCAAGCCACTCCCTCTCCCAAGCTCGTTCGACAAGGGTTTCTATGTGAACTTGACCACCCACCTCAGCGCTGAGGGTCTCCACGACTTGCGAGAGATCGATGTCCTGTTCAAAGAGCGCTGACAATTCTGAGTGCGCCCAGAGTGGGTGCTCGCCCAGTGGCGGCTCAAAGATTGGATCATCTACGGAATCTGTGAGTGTCACAGAGACTGCGCCAAGATCCCAGAGCATGGATTCCACAGCGTCTGCCTGCGCTGCCGTGACTTCAAGCGAGAGCTTGTTCCAAGCCATGTCTTATCTCCTCTTTCACTCAACAGCCCATCTCACCCACCTCGGTAACCCCTCATGCTCCGCGTCCTAAACTGTTTCCACGTTGACTCCGGGGTGGCTCCTCTGACTCACTTCGCAGAAGCAAGCGGCGCACCTTACTGAACTGTCCCTGGGTTTCGCCGAAGCAACCTGCGCATCCTGCATGGGGGTTTGCCCAAACAGTCTAGTCCGCCAAAAACACGCGCAAGGCCAAGTGATAACCGTCAACGCCTAACCCAGAAATCACTGATCGAGCGACATCGGACAAGTAGGAGTGATGCCTGAATCTCTCTCGGACAAAAACATTCGACAAATGCACTTCTATGAACGGGATAGAGACCCCAACAAGCGCATCACGAAGCGCGATGCTGGTGTGAGTGAAGGCACCGGGATTAAAAATGATCGCTTCGTGATGCCCGCGGGCTGCGTGAATGGCATCGATCAAAACGTGTTCAGCATTGGACTGCAAACACGTCAGCGAAGCGCCCTTCAGCTCAGCCGCTTTCATTAGCCCAGCCTCGATCTGATCCAAGGTAGTGGTTCCGTAAACGTCGGGTTCTCGTGTACCCAAGAGATTTAGATTGGGTCCATTGAGCAGCAAGATGTTGTGTCCTGGCATGAAATTCTTCCTAAAACCCGTCGATCCGTCTAAGTGCCCGTCAACGGGTGATGTAAAACCCTGGTGGGTCTAATTTTGCCAACGCTTTTGGCTGTTGGTTCGGCCACGCTGGGCTGTATCAGTCTCCTTGCGACCAACGCCAATCTATCCACGATAGCCTTTACCAAGGTGTTGGCTAGAAGACATGCTAGCGACTTCTAACCGCTCGCTGATGCGGTCTCACATGAGGCGGTTATTGGCTGTGCGCGCTGTCATTCCGCTATCCTGCGAATTCCCTATAGACCATTCATCGGGATCGATCAGCCACTGAAATCAATCGTTTCTGGGGTGGGTAACAATAGCCCTGTTTCGCACACCCCTGGTAGGTCACCTCAAAGCCTCCACTTGGAACCAGGCGTTCCTGAGCTTGAAGGTATGATTGCTCCATCGGTTTGCCTAACGCCAATTCAATGTCTATGGGTGCTTCAAGCACATAAACATCGCCAAAGTATGGATCTCGCTCTAAACGCCCTTCAGGTAGCGGCAAAGAAATTGATTCGCCATCAGAAGCGTTGAGTAAAAACCGATCCCGATAAAGATAGTAGCCATCCTTCACCTGCCACCTGAGTCCCAGACGACCTTCCTGCCACCAAAAGTCAAAGGGGAACGCTTCGTCCACTGGCAGGATGGTGATTGGCTCGAAAAAAGCCTGGTCGCCCTGGGCCAGAGTCCCTTTAGTTTCAGACAGAAAGATCGGGCGCGCTCGGCTGATCGCCTCGGCCGAGGGGTTGATGGATTCTTTTGCTTGGTTCTCTCCGAGAGACGCATCGGTGTCTGAGAAATGGAGCGACGCATCGGACGCCGACTCATCCCAACCTCTCGTAAGCAAAGCACCCAGACCAATTGAAACTATCGCGGTCAGCCCCAATACTATATGTAACGGTTTATTCACATCCATGCGCCTGAGAGAACCCCTCGAGCACTCAATCTGCGGCGTGCCGTAGCAACCGCCCCAAAAAGAGTTTCTTAACCCTTCATGTTTCGTCAGTTTAACAGTTTTGTGGCAAACCAAAGCAGGGAAGCGCGACGAGTAGCCCCTGCGTGGACTTGGGTTTTGTGGCTGCTTACCCTCATTCTGGTTGCAAGCTGTGCGGCGCCACTCGCACCGCCAACCACCACCTCCCCAATCAAACCTATCCAGCCAACGGGGCAATCTTCGATCAAGGAGAGTATGTCCTCGATCGAGATTCGGCGGTTGCTCATGCTCGCAGAGGATGCGATGCAACGAGACGCTTTGACTGAACCAGAAAACGACAACGCCCTTTCTTACTACCGGGCTGTCCTCACGATCGACCCAGACAACGAGGACGCCAAGGACGGAATTCATCGGATCGTTGAGCGATACTTAGAGTGGGCGCTGAGCGAGATTGATTCGATGGCATTCGCCAAGGCCAGTCAATGGCTCGAGAGGGCTGCGCTCGCAAACCCCAAAGCGCCTTCAATCTTCGCAGTTGCTGAACGATTAGAACTGAAACGCAGACTGGCCAGACGAACCATCGTTCTTCCTGATTGGGTGACCAGTTCGACCTTATTGCCCAATCACGACGACGCACTGATGCGCGCGGTTGCGTCGTTTTTCAAGGACATTGCCGGGAGCGTCCAACAGCATCAAGCCAAGGTCATTATTTACGCCGCTAGCGATGAGGAAGGCCGCTGGATATATCAGTCGGTCAATCAACAGATGACCGAGAGACTGCGGGCCACATTGCAAATAGACATCCCCGCGAGAATCGACTTGGTATTTAATTCGGAAAATACCGATCCAAAGAAGGAAGGGCACCTGTGAAAGAACGACTCAGTATGTGGTTGACGCGATCAAGTGAGCGCTTGGAGACCGGCACGATCACGGCGCCACCTCTCAAAGGAATGAGCTACGCGCTCGGTCTTATTCTTATGGCTTTACTACCAGTTGGCTTTTATTTCAATCAGACCCCCGAACGATTCAATATGGCTGACATCGATCAAGCACTCACTCGAGAGCAGATGCGGCCTGTGGTGGGCACGCGCAGCGTCGCCACCCTCTCTAGACTCATGTCATCCCTCCTTGAGAAGCCCGGGGGTTACTTGAGCAATGACGTCATGCCCCCCAGCTCAATGATGGACAACGTACCCAATTGGGAATTCGGTGTGTTGGTGCAATGTAGGGATTTCGCGCGGGCACTACGCAACACCATGAGCCGATCCCAATCGCAAAGCACCGAAGATGCAGACCTCGTAACCACTGAGAATCAATTTTATTTCGACAGCGAGTCGTGGCTGATCCCACAGACCGAATCCGAATACGCCAAGGGGATCGAATCGCTGCATCGGTATCTTCGCCGGCTAGGGGATGAACAGCGGCCGGACGCGCAATTTTATGCCCGCGCAGACAACTTGAGTATTTGGCTAGGTGAAGTGGAAACTCGGCTCGGCAGTCTGTCCCAGCGACTCAGCGCCAGCGTCGGCAAGCGCCAGCTCGATACATCCCTGGCTGGCGATGGGGCGGCGCGCCAATCAACCGAGACACGCACCGATCAAACCATCAAGACACCCTGGCTGGAGCTAGACGATGTGTTTTATGAAGCGCGGGGGTCAACTTTCGCGATCTTGCATCTTTTGCAAGCTGTGGACGCAGATTTTGCGGACGTCTTAGACAAAAAAAATGCACGGGTGAGTTTACGCCAGATCATTCGGGAGCTCGAACCCACCCAAGAGACGCTCTGGAGCCCCATGATCCTGAATGGCAGCGGCTTTGGCATGCTAGCAAACCACTCGCTGGTCATGGCATCCCACATCTCACGCGCGAATGCTGCGATGAGTGACTTACGACGGCTCTTAGAGCAGGGCTAACTGGCTGAAATTTCGGCACCTTTCCACACAAAGAGTTCCCTCAAAGCCCACAATTTTGTACCATTATCCGCTGCCCGGGGGGCGGGCAATTCCCAAACCAACCTCAATCGAGATTAGATATGATTTTAGATTCATTATTACCGCCACTCTTTGGCGTCGCGGGACTCGTTGTCGCGTTTGTGATCTACACCATCATGGTTCGCCAAGACGAGGGCGATGATAAGATCAAAAAAATTGCCGACGCAATCCACGAAGGCGCCATGGTGTTCATGAACACCGAATACCGGCTCCTGCTCCTTTTCGCTGCACCGCTTTGTGCGATTTTGTACTTCGCTTTGGGGGCAAACACGGCCATTTCCTTCGCCGTGGGTGCGTTAACTTCAGGGCTTGCTGGTTATCTCGGCATGTTTTCCGCTACGAAAGCAAACGTCAGAACAACGACCGCAGCTCAGACCCAAGGCCAAGCCGGCGCACTGACGATCGCCTTTTATGGTGGTTCGATCATGGGACTCTGCGTTGCGTCTCTAGGTCTTGTTGGTCTCGGCTTCCTCTACTGGCTCTTCGGAGGTGACCCTGAATCTGCACACGCCATTCATGGATTTGGTATGGGTGCGTCCAGTGTCGCTCTGTTTTCACGAGTTGGCGGTGGGATATACACTAAAAGTGCGGACGTTGGTGCCGACCTGGTGGGCAAAGTTGAAGCCGGCATTCCAGAGGATGACCCCAGAAACCCAGGCGTGATCGCCGATAATGTGGGCGATAACGTTGGCGACGTCGCTGGCATGGGCTCGGATATCTTCGAATCCTACTGTGGTTCGATGATCGCGACGATCGCGATTGCGTCGACCATGGTCATGTCTGATCCAAGCACCAACGCCTTGCTTGCTGGCGTCTCGGGCGCCCAAGCCCAGGCGAACTTAATGGCCTTCCCGCTCATTCTTGCGTCACTCGGCCTCGTCTGTTCCATTATCGGAATTCTCGTGGTCCGTATGCGCTCCAATGCAGCACCTGAACAAGCGCTTCGAAATGGCCATCAACTATCGGCCCTATTGCTGATGGGTGCCGCTTACTGGCTCACGGCTCAACTAGATCTGTCCATTAACGTTTTCTGGGCAATTGTAGCGGGTGCAGTCGGTGGCATGGCAGTTGGCCTCATTACTGAGTACTACACAGCAAGCAAACCGGTAGAGAGAATTGCAGAGTCCGGGAAAACTGGCACCGCCACCGTCATGATTACGGGTCTCGCGGTGGGCATGGAGTCTGTGGTGCTGCCCATTTTGTGTATCGCTGCCGTGATCTTCGTGTCCACATCGCTTGCAGGCCTGTATGGTGTGGGAATCGCTGCATGCGGGATGTTGGCCACCGTAGGGATGACCATGGCCCTTGACGCCTACGGACCGGTTGCCGACAACGCTGGGGGCATTGCCGAGATGGGAGGCCTGGGCGCCGATGTTAGAAAGATCACCGATGGTCTAGATGAAGTGGGCAATACCACGGCAGCCATCGGCAAAGGTTTTGCCATCGGCGCCGCCGCACTCGCTGCGCTCGCAATCATTGCGGCTTTTGTCGAAACGATGGTGCTTCATCAAGCGGACTTCTCTCTCCAATTAAACGATCCGATGGTTCTGGTCGGCATCTTTATTGGCGGTACGCTGCCCATGGGCATTGCCTCTATCACGATGACCGCCGTTGGCGATGCTGCTATGGAAATGATTGAAGAGATTAGGCGCCAATTCCGAGAAATCACGGGATTGATGGAAGGCAATGCTGAGCCTGATCACGGCAAGTGCATCGAGATTGCAACCAATGCAGCGCTTAAGAAAATGATCCTACCCGGCATTATCGCTATTGCTGCACCGCCCGTCGTCGGCTTCGGTCTCGGCGCTGAAGCGCTGGGCGGCATGCTTGCAGGCGGGCTGTTAGGCTGCGTCCTTATGGCACTTATGATGGCCAATGCTGGCGGCGCCTGGGACAACGCGAAGAAATTTATTGAGCGCGGCAATTTTGGCGGGAAAGGATCTGAAGTCCACGCGGCTGCCGTTGTTGGGGATACCGTCGGAGATCCATTCAAGGACACTTCTGGACCGTCAATGAACATTCTCATCAACGTCATGGCCATTGTCAGCCTTGTGATCGCACCTCTGCTTTAAGCTCGGGTCGCATCTGGAAAAAGCGGGCTTAGCCCGCTTTTTTTATGCCTGAGATTATTCAAGAAACGCATAGCCCAACTCACCCCCACTGCCCTTTTTCGACGCGACCTACTTATTTCGGAACATCGCAGTTTGCGCGCTGTTTGGATATACACTAAACGACTAGATCCCCTATATCGTTTGGAGGACACATGCGATTCACATCCCCTACCCCCGACACCCTTAATTTTGAACAGCGCATCTTGTTCGATCGAATTGCCGAAACACGCGCCCGGCCGACGAACGAACCGCTACCCGGACCTTTTGGACCCTGGCTCAAGGTCCCTCACATCGGGACGCATCTTTGTGAACTTGGACATTCTCTGCGCTTCGAAAGTCTCTTCAAGGAGTCCGTGATGGAGATCGGCATCCTTGTCACTGCCCGCCATTGGCAATCCAACTTTGAGTGGTTCGCGCACGTGCCGATGGCCATTCGAGCAGGCGTTAGTCGAGCCCACGTCGATGCAATTTATCGAGGCGAGCGCCCCCTTTTTGATGACCTCAATGACCAGCTCGCTTTTGACACAGCAGAGGAGTTACTCACAACGCGATCGCTAAGTGATACCGCATTTGACCGCTTGCGGTCTGGACTCGGCGAGGAGGGCGCGGTGAACTTTGTTGCGCTCATTGGCTATTACATGGGGGTATCAGCGATGCTCAACGCCTTCGACATTCCCGTACCCGAGGGGATCACACCCCCTTTCCCTAGAACGGTCTACTAGGGATACACAGGCTTAGGCGTGGATCCGTTTTAGTCAACTTAATAGAGCAGACAGAAGACACTCAGAAAAACACTAAACCCCGGCAAACACCGGCAAATACCGGCAAATACCGGCAAACCACAGCGTAGCATCAAGCCCGATGCGGGCCGAGGTTAAGTCGTTCTGGGCGAGCGCCCCCGAGAGCCAGGGACTGAGATTTGATCGCTCAAGACAAAGGAGTCATCACCTCACGCAAACGATGCATCCGACTCAAGCATCAAGAGAATCAGCCGTGACCTTGGGCGTGATCTCGTCATGAATGTTCGCCTCAAAGATTTTCTGCTCATGGATAATGAAGCTAAAGGTTTGATTCCACCCATGCTGCACGTCGAATGGCTCGTGATCTAAGGACCGAGTCAGAAGCCAGCGCTCGCTAATTTCTTTGGGACCAAGACGCGTTTTAACGTTGCATATTGGGGCAAACCGCTCTTGTAGGCGGGATAGTCTTCACCGTGAATCAAAGGCTCGAGATAGGTCTTCGCCGCTTGGGTAATACCAAAACCATCTTTCGAAATAAAACGCCGAGGCATTTTCCGTTCGACATTCGCCACTTTGTGAAGGGGAACAAGTGACGTCTTCCATCGATAAGGTGCGTTGGACAATCTTTCGATCGCCACCATCATGGCATTGTGACCTGCGATTGCGCTTTCAACAGCGCTAGCACCCACGGCATAGGCCTGTTCCACATCGGTTTTAGACGCAATGTGCCTTGCTGCCCGTTGAAGATAATCTGCGAGTGCCCAGTGACACTTCAACCCCAATTCCCTTTTTATAAGATCAACCAGAAACGGGGCGACACCGCCAAGCTGTGCATGTCCAAAGGCATCGGACATGCCGCTTTCGGCCAAAAAACAACCTTCGGCCGTCTGCGCGCCTTCAGAGGCAACCACCACACAGTAGCCTTCTTTGGCGATCACCGATTTCACTTTATTAACGAAAACAATCGGATCGAACGCGATTTCAGGAAACACGATGACATGAGGCGGGTCTGAGGGCTTGTTCTTGATTAAGCCTCCTGCTGCGGCAATCCAACCTGCGTGTCGGCCCATCACTTCAAGAACGAACACTTTCGTCGAGGTTTCTGCCATCGAGCGCACATCCAGCGCGGCTTCCAAGGTTGATATCGCGACATACTTGGCAACAGAACCGAATCCTGGGCAGGTGTCCGTCAGCGGCAAGTCGTTATCAACTGTTTTTGGGATGCCAATACACGTAATCGGAAATCCCTGCTTCTGACTGTATTGCGCCAATTTATTAGCGGTGTCTTGCGAGTCGCCGCCGCCGTTATAAAAAAAATAGCCAATATCGTGCGCCCTGAAAACATCAAGGATTCTCTCGTACTCCCTCGGGTGACTCTCTGGCGATTTCAATTTGTATCGACACGAACCGAAGGCACCGCTTGGTGTCATTCTGAGCTGACGAATCGCGGCTTTTGTTTCCTTGGAGGTATCGATGAGGTCCTCTCTCAATGCCCCAAGAATACCATTCAATCCGGCGTAAACTTTGCCGATTTCTTTCGCCTGGCTCGCGCGCTCAATCACCCCGCAGGCAGACGCATTGATCACAGAGGTTACGCCGCCCGATTGAGCGTAAAAGGCATTTCTTGGCATTCGATACGATCCTCAACAGTCAGCACTTGCATTATAGACAAAGCCTCATCCTGATGACGCGAGATAACCCTCGCTGCCTTGTCAAAAAAATCTACCATGTCCCCCTTGAAAGAAGTGAGGCGCACCCTATGTAGCGATCAGTGAAGGTTGATGCTGGACATCACCCCTCAACTCATACTCAGCAACTAAGGAGAACATTATGAGCACCTGGACATTTGCACGCGATCCCTTTCGATTAACCTCACCCTTGTTTCCAAGTCTCTGGCCAAATCACAACGTGCAGGCCGTGGGTTCTTCCCCCGCGAGCGTTACTTCAGTGAGACCCAACGCCGACGTTATTGTTTCAGACAACGCCTATCGACTCCGCGTTGAGCTACCGGGCATTCGCTTTGAGGATGTGGACCTGACGGTCGATCAAAATACCCTCTCGCTCTCAGTTGAGCGTTCATCCGCCTCACTTCAAGACGGAGAAAGTTTTGTCGCTCGAGGCCTACAGGCGGTCAGTTTCAAGCGCAGTTGGCGACTGCCCGAGGACGTGAGTGATGACATCAAAGCGACGGCCCGAGACGGCGTAGTCGAA
>Ga0255770_10000860_pt1 | contig 28343 bp, 18 predicted proteins | sample 071ome_22_FD_179968 | JGI IMG/M metagenome (GOLD analysis project Ga0255770, IMG submission 179968) | Coastal salt marsh microbial communities from the Groves Creek Marsh, Skidaway Island, Georgia - 071404AT metaG (version 2) | ecosystem: Environmental > Aquatic > Marine > Intertidal zone >...
TTCGATCGGGAATTCCCGTGGACGCCCGGGGGAAAGAACGCGAAAGACGCGGACGCTCGACCGGGTTCGACGGGGTGAAGACGACGTTTCGTCGGACGCGGATGCGCGTGGACGGACGGACGGACGCGCGGGGGGGTTCGGGTGGATGATGAATGGATGGCATGCATGGATGGGTCTTTTTTTTCTGCCAGACTGGGTTTCGCCCGGGCGCCCGGGACGCGGTTCGCGAAGGCCTTTCCTCGCCCGCGGCGCGTTCGTGGGGGTTCACCGGTGAAGCGCGCGACTGACTTTTGTTTTGAATCGTTCTCGACCGCGCAGGACAAGCGCTGGGTGACCGCACGATCACCGTTCGCGAGGACAAGGCCCCGGCTAAGGCGTCTGGTAAGAAGCACGGCGCCGTCGTCCTGAGCGAGGCGCCGGCGGGCGGCGAAGGAAGCCGCTGCTACTTTGGAAACCTCGCGTGGGAAACCACGGAGGAGATGCTCATGGCGCACTGCGCGTCGTTCGGTGTCAACGCGGCTCAGTGCGAAGTGGCGCGTCAACACGGCGGCCGCTCCAAGGGCTGGGCGCTCGTCGATTTCGCGACGCCGGATGAAGCGTCCAACGCCATCGCGCAGATGCACAACTCTGAAATCCAAGGTCGATCCATCATCGTGCGCGTGGAGCGCCCGGGCGCGGGCGCGAAGAGCGCGCGCGTGGAGACTCGCCCGGAGAACTCGAGCGGATTGCAAATTGTCGTCCGTAACCTTCCGTGGACGACGACGAGCGAGGATCTTCGCCAAGTGTTCCAGCAAGTCGGCAACGTCGTAAACGCCGTGGCGGTGTGCCACGCGGATACTGGCCGCTCCAAGGGCTGGGGTACCGTGCTCTTTGAAACCCGTGAACAAGCTCAAGCTGCGATCCAAGGTTTCAACGGCGTCGAGCTCGAGCACCGCCCGATGCAAATCAAGCTCGATCGCTACGATTAAGCGACGATTGCGCGCGCGGGCGGCTACACGAGGATGGATGGATGGATGGACAGACAGACAGACAGACAGACAGAATGATGACTGAAGAAGACGAAGAAAAGTACGTACGGCCACGATGGGCAGCGTGTTATGAAGAAGAGAAGAAGAAGAGATGACTTAAGAAAGGAGAGTGAGCGAAAACGAACCAGCGTTTTTTAGTAGTCTCGTCCCGCGTAGGGGCGAGTGGCGAAAGCGAGGCGCGGACGGGTCACCGCCTGTTTATGTCAGCGAATCGATGTTTCGAAAGCAGCACCTTGTTGAATTCCTACACGTATCACTGAATAATCACAATCATTATAATCGCTAATATCAAACGCTTTGTGCAAAGCGATCCCGTCCCGTCGTCTAAATTTAATAATCGTAAGGAATCGAATCGTCGCGCTTGGATTTTTTTTCGGCGCTCCCCGCGTGATCCTCGTCGCGACGTTTCCTCGCCTTTTCGCGTTCCCGCTTCGCCACCTTGGCGATAAACTTGTCGAACAACTTTTTCGCCTCCACCTTTGGTGCCTCTTTCCAAGCCTTGTCCAATCGATAAAGCTTTTCCGCCTTTTCCCACGTCGTGTCGCCAAAGAGCTCTCTCGCCTTGTATCCTTCGTGAAGCAAATCTTCAAAGTCGTCGAGCTTGGCGTCGATCTCATCCTCCATGTCGTTAAGCAAGTCCTCGTAGAGCTCGCGCGGACGAGAACCGTTGACGTTGTTGCACGCGTTGATGTATCGCACGTCGTTTTCGATTCGTCTAACAAAGGATTTCCAGCGAGCGCGCGGTTGAATCGCGCCGTCGCGTCGAAGCTCTTCGAGAAGCTCTACAAAGGCTTGACGACGCCTTCTTTCCTCTCTCAATTCCGCCTTGAGAGAGTCGTCATGAGCCAACATGTCTTTCTCGCGCAGCTCTCGCACCAAGCCTTCGAAAACCTCCAATCGATCGAGAGGTTCGCAATCCATCGTTCGAGGGTCATCCTTGACGCGTTCGTAAATTTTCCTCCACGGCGTCACGGCGTCGGCGCCGGCATCCACAAGGCACTCTTTAAACGCCTCCTGCGTCACCGACTTTCTCTCCTCGCGCTCGCGCTGTTCGCGAACACGTAACGATCGGGTGAAATCGTCAAAGAGATCCCCTCGTTCGCGCCTATCCATCACCGCTCTCCATCTCGCGTCTTCGCTCAATACTTCTTCGATGCGCGCGTCTCTCCCGTACAACCTCGTGTTCGACGTGATCCCGAGCTCCACTCTTCGCTCCTCGAGCATCGCCATGAATGACTCGCGAACCTTCTTCTCTGCCATGCGCTTCGCTTCGCGTTCCCGCTTCACCTGGGCCATTTGATACTCGTTCAAACACTGCTTTTTATCCGTCTTTGACTTCAACGCGCCAAATCGTCTATCGCTCTTCGTTCTGTTCAACACCTCCTCCCACTTGGTCGACACCCGAACGCCGTGATCTGCGAGCATCTTTTTAAACGCCAATTTAGCCTCCTCCACGTTGGCGTACTCGCTCGAAAACACCGCGCCGTCATCCTCGCCACCTTTTCCTTTATTCGTTTCGGTTTTCGCGCCGCCGCCGCGTTCGCGTTCCGTCCCATCCGCCCCACCCATCCCACCGTTGCCCAAGCCTCCCGTTTTTGCTCTCGCCGACTTCGATTCCGCCCTTCTCACAATCTCTCGCACCTCCTCGATCTCCTTCGGCGTCTCCCACGTCGTCTCTCCCGTCGTCTCGTGCGCCCAGTACGCCCGCGACTCCCCCGTCGTCGGATCCTTCGTTTCATACCTCGTCCACCGCGTCGCCGCCTCTGCCCGTTCAATCGTCGTCATCAACTCTTCCGGTTTCGCGTACGTACTCCGACGCGTCACGACGTCGTAGTAATACGTCCGTCCGTCCGGTGCGAGGTGCGTTTGCCATCGTTCGTTCGCAGCAGATGACGATGCCGTCGCCGCTGCTTTCCCACCACCACCACCACTCGCACCGGCGCCGGCGTTTTCCCCGCCTTCGTTCGTCATCCAGTGCGGAAGCGTCGACACCCCGCGTCGTCGTTCTCCCGCGATCGCCGCGTCGTCCGACGACATGGTGCGGCGCGCGCGCGCGTCGGCAACTGACGTGCGTGGCGGGACGGATTGTTTTCAATCACGATTTCATTTCAATTCATTACACGTCTCTCTAAGTACTACATACACACACACACGGGCACACTAACGACCCTCTACGAACGGACCCCCGTCTCTTCCTCCTCCTCACGCGTCCTCCTCCTCCTCTTCTCCGTCGTCGTCGTCGTCGTCGTCGACAGGGACGGCGGTACCGAACAACGCATTCAACCTCGACATGGCGACGTCTTTATTCGCGATCACCGCGCGTTCGACGCCGTCGCGCGCCGCGAGATCGATCGGCGTCGCGTCCGTCGTCGTCGTGGATGCGTCTCCGGCGCTGACGACGACGGTGACGACTCGCGGGGCGTCTTCGGACGACATGGATTCGGTTCGCGCGCGCCGAGAGCGTCACTCTGAGGCGTGACTGTTGGTTTGTGAGACTGAGATGGAGTCGACCCCGCGCGCGCCACGAGCGTTCGCGCCGACGGCGTTCGCGACGCCGATCGATCCCGACCGAACCGAGACGTCGTCGTCGACTGCGTCGTCTTCGTCGTCGAACACGCGACGGTGCGTGGTCGTCGGACCGCCAGAGAGTGGGAAGACGACCATGTTGATGCGATTTTGCATTCGATTCGTCAAGGAAAACCCCGGTGCGAAGGCGCTGTTCATCGCGAGACGGGACGCGATGGAGCGGGCGAGGATACACGCGACGAGGGTGGAGATGCTGGGGGACGTCGAGGCGGTGGAGGCGATCGGGATGAGGTACGTCGAGTCGGACGAGGACGTGCGGACGCTGGCGTGCTTTCGACACTTGTGGGCAAAGGAGGAACAGCCGAGACTCGTTGTCGTGGATGATTTGGGAAGTATGATGGGGACTTCAAAGGTGGATAGGACGGTGACGAGAGAGATGTCCTACGCGAAGACGTTGGCGGCGTTGCACGAGTGCGCGCGGGATGACGAGACGGGGGAGGAGCGGTTGTTGGTGGTGAGCGAACGGACGGATGAGGCGACGGGCAAGGCGCCGATGCTGTACGTGTATAACAAGTGGTTCGGAGAAGTGTTACAGATTCATAGAGTCCACGGCGAGGGTGGTGGGTCGGAGTGGGATCTCGTGGCGCAGACGGATGGGGCGAGCGTGAGGTACTCGACGAGCCGCGGATGAGATGAGGAGAGGAGTGCGATAGAATACATGTGAACGAACACTTTAGCGATGGATGCGATGTAATGATACCGAATTTGACTAGACGCGGCGATATTGTTGAGAGGGCATCGTAGCTCTCGGATGGGTTAAACGTCACGATGATAAGGAGCGTATCGATTCTACAACAACGAGCTATTAAATTCTATGTACGAGCTAAAAGGAAGGTGACCTTTTCACGCCGTAGCCTCGATGCGCACCGGAGCGCGCTTTGGCTTGCCGTTCTTCCCAGTCTGCTTGTGATAGCTGCTACTCCACGTACCGCCGTCTCTGGCGTAGTAATCCATCGGGTACGGGGTGTTTTCCTCGCCCGGAGCGACGCCGGGGGTTAACCACCACGGGTCGACATTATCGAGGGCGACCTCGGCCTCGTAAGGCGTCAACACGGGACGTTCAAACTCCTCACCCCAGTCGATGGACAAACGCGGACAGGCGATTTGCACGAACGCGTCCAACCCCTTGAGCGCCGCCATCTTTGCTGGATTCATCTCGCTGATGAGCAGCACGACGTACTCGCGGCCTTTGACTCTCATCAAAGACATTAAATGCTCCAAAATAGCCGGATTACCCTGTCGTCCGAGCGTGCCGAGCACGATACCGAACGATTTTGCATTCTTCGCGCGATCAACCATGCCTCGACGAACCGTTCTCATTTCCTTGTGCGCGTATTCCTCCCGCGTCAGCACGCGCTGGTACGGGTCGTACCTGTACGCCGGCACGGTTGGATTGGCAATCATGATCGCTTCCAAGTGGAACCGACCGTCGGCGACGAAAACTATGGCGTCTCTATCCTTTGCATCCGGAATCACGGGTGCCGTGCACCCTAGTACCTCTCCAGGCGACAGAGGCTTGGCCTGAGGGACGACGAGCGACGGGTACTTTTCCGCCAGTCGAGTTCTCGTCTCCTGTATGGCGCTCGCGAATTGAATCGTCCCCGCCAAGATGAGGTTCGAACCGGGCTTAAAGTTATGTTCGACCGACGCACACAGGTGACCGACGTCGAAAGAAATATCGACAAAGACGTAGAGGCACTTCATACGAGTGACGTCGACCGGGACCAAGCACGAGTGTCCGTAGTGAACCAAAAAGTCGCACCCCAACGACTCAGCCGTGTAGTCGTCAACGCAGCAGGCGCCGTAAGTCACATCACCAAGTATCACGACATCCTTCACGCCTGCGAACGTTTGGAATATGTCCGCCAACGTCGTCGCGTACAGCAGAAGACCTTCCGGGAACTGCAACGCCAGCGTCTCCACGTTCGCCTGCTTGAGCCTCCACACCGTCTTCTTCACCTCAAAGTCGTAGTTTTGGGGCAACACTCGCATGGCTGCCGCCAAATCTTCGTCCTTCTCAATCTCATCGGGGATCTATCGGCGCGCGAGAGCGAAGAGGAAGGACGGCGGTCAGTGTCTAAAAAGCATTCTGCGAAAGGGACGGGAGAGCGTTTGGGCGGCGCGGGGCTCGAGGGAGCAACGACGACGCCGAGGGACGAGGCGAACGCACCTGATTGCGGACGAAGCGTCGTACCACCGGTTTCGCCACCGGCTCGTCGACAGCCGTGGACGTCGACGGTGTCGAGTCCGTCATGAGTCGAGCTATGAGGGCGAAGCGCGTCTCTAAAAGAATCAATTCATTGAAACGTCAATGTGTGCTAAAATCTATCTCTTGCTCTTCTGAGCTTGTTCTAGTAGCTGTTCTAGGCTTACGGGGACCCATTTACCGGCTATGGATGCCCGGATGCTTTCGCGAGCGGTGTCTACGACGACGTTGACGCCGCCAAACGTGTACACCGTCAAGCCGTCGTGACGGCGTCCCGAAGTATTCGGAACGAACTCGAGCTCGTGGGCGTTCGCGAATTGCTCAATCATATCCTTGAGCGTCATTGTGGATTCATCCATCGGGTGAGCCTTCGGTTTGTCTCGAACGGGGGCGCTGGGTTGCGGCGTTGTGATGCTCGGCATGACAACGCCCTCTCCCGAGGCCGCTTGGTTCATCATGTTCAACGCCACGTTTAATTGCACGCGCATGCGCTCATGAGACAAAAGTTCGTTTGAAAAGACTGATTTCCATCCAGTGTACCACTGGGCCACCTCGTCCAAGTCCACCTTTGGCGTGGTCAACCACTTGTGCAAAGTGGAGTGCCACTTGCGGAAAAAGTGCTGTTCAAGCAGCGTCATGAGGGCGCTCGGGCCGAGCATCTCTTCCCACGCGAGGGCATTCTTGAGCGGCTCGAGGGATTGATTCGATGGATCGATTCGAAGCATCGCCAACGAATCCTCGAGCTTGGGTGTGATACACCTACGCATGAGCGAAGACCAATCCTTCGCTTCGAACACCTTGGCCCAAGGCTTGAGAAGAGTAAGAGCGCTTGAATCGCTCGCTTCCCATTTCGTGAGGGCAATGGTAAACTTTTGACGAATGGTTGGATACAAATCCTTCAAGTTCTTATGCAGTAGAGGTAACCACGGGTGGAACCACGCATGAAGTGACACGCGCTCCTTTGTGGGTTCCCACTCGTTGACTCGGCGCTGAAGCCGAGGGAGAACGAGAGCGTGGGTAATCTCGAGGTACAGCGCCTCGGGCAACGTATCAGACCATCGTTCGAGGAATTCTATGATTTCTGAAGGCTTCGTTGGATCCCACTTGCTCGATATGAATGGCCTGAGTCTCGACAAGATTGGTTCGCGCATGAGGCTGTCAAATGCGTCTTCATCAAATAGTCCCTTGAACTCGTCAGGGATAAAGTCAGGAGCGAGAAGCTGTTTCCAAGGTTTGATCTCCTCCAAACCACGGGTCGGATCTATCGTTGGATCCCAATCCTTGAATGCGGCGCGCACGTACGGCGTAGCGTGCGCCAGAGCCAGGCGGTACAACCTGTGCGAGTAGTACTCCTTCGGAAAGCGCTTGACAATCTCAACCCAGGATTTCGTGAGAGCATCGAACTCGGCGCGGTCGCGGCACTTCTTTGAAAGAGCGTCCACTTCCTCAACGAGCTTGAGAGCGCTTTGCGTGCGCTCTGCGAGCTCGTCGTGAAGGTCTGCCTGCTTGTTTAGTCGAACCTTTTCGCGGCGCAAGATTTCCAGAGTGTCCTTTTCGCTCCTAATCTTTCCGTCAAGCTTTGTGATGTCGCTCTCAGCTAAGTCCACGACGAGCTTGAGATTGTGCTGAAGCTCGGGAAGCAAAGTGCCGTCTTCATCAGTGCTCACCACGCGCGATTTGTGTAGCTGGTTGGCGTCAACCACCTGCGCGTGTGCGCCGCGCATGTCGATGATGCTCAACTTCTTGCGGCTACCTTGCGCACTGCCGCCCGCTTCCCGCGCCTTCTCGTCCTCTTCCGCGAGGAGCTCCTCCGCAGTCTTATACTCTCGCTTTTGTCTGCGTAACTCGTTCCGCTTCTTCCACATCGTCTTTTCCTGAGCGCGTTTTGCTTGATCCCTCACTCGCGTCGCCTCGTCGACAGTCATATCATCATCGCTCTCATCCTCTTCTTCATCGCGCTTGCTCGCCCGCGTGGGATCGTTAACGTTCTCTTTGAAGTTGTTGAATCCCATACCCATGTTCTTCGGTCGAAGTTGCGTCTCGAGCGCGCGCGAGATGCCGCTCGCTCCCTTGCCTAAACCTTCACCCTTTTTGTAACCCATCTTCTCCAATAGTTTCAAACCAATCCCCTTGGTGTGCTTCTCGAAAGACCCGATCTCTTCCGCTTGCCGACTTTTTGCTCCACCCCCACGTCTCGAACTCGTCCCCGCGAACGCGTCCTCGTTATCCTTATTCCTCGCTCGAGCCGCCTTTTCCTCGGCTTTGCGTCGCGCTGCCATCGCCTTGCGTTCCTCCTCAGCCATCTTCATCCTCTGTGCCGCGCCGGCAACCAATCTAAGCGAACCGATAAAGTCACGCCTCATCGTCAGTCTACATTCCTCACGTCTCGCGCGCACCGCGATCGTCTCTCGTCGTTTCTCACTCGCGTCGTCGTCATTGTCGTCGTCGTTGTCGTCCTTTGTCGTCGCGACGCACCTCTGTCCAAACGTAGAAGGTAAAAGATCCTCATCCTCGTCCGAAAGATCCTCCAGCGTCTCCTCCGTCGCCGTGCGATAATCCGACCCGCCCCCTTCATCCTTCTCCTCCCTTGCCATCGCGTCTTCGCTCGTCATCGTCCCACCGCTCGCGAACCCTCCAAATCCGGCAGTCGTCGTCGTCGTCGCAGCCATCGCGCGCGCGAACCCGAGTCCTCCACCACCGTTCGCGTTTGTCGTCTCCGTCGCCGCCGTGAACCCGAGACCACCGCTGCCACCAGCACCAGCGCTTCGAAACATCACCGGTCCCGTCTCTCGCCCATCGCGACCGCCGTCGTACCCACCGTCGTTTCTCGAGCCTAAACCACCGCGATTCTCACGCGGCATGTCTTCCAAAAACGATCCGTAAATCGCCTCATCCCGTCGTCGTTTTCGCGCGTGCACCCGTCTCGCGTCATCGTCCGAGTCCGTGTCGACGTCCCGGTGTTCGTTCGACGACGACATATCGACGCGCGGCGCGCAGTGCGGCGCATTTGACTCGTGCGCACGCTTTGGACCGACTCGTTCATTCAGTCTGTTGCGGCAGTTGCCGACGCGCGCGGTCCGGTAGACGCTTGGATAGACGTCGCGCGCGAAAAGGAGCACCGCGCACAGGAAGCCCCGTCACCCGTTCAGTCGAACCGAGCTCGGAGGAGACGCGATGACGACGGTAGCGACGACGCTCACGGCTCGAGGCGTGATCGCCCACGCCCAAAGAATCACCACCGCGGATCGTCGACGAGGCGTCCGACGCACGCGTGGAGGGACAACCGTCGTCGCGGCGGTGCGTCCGTACACCGTTCGTAAGGGGGATACTCTCGAGTCCATCGCGAGTAAGCGGTCGATGTCGACGAACGATGTGAAAAAGTACAACAAGTCGCTGTCGAAGGAGGGCGCCGAGCTCTCGCCTGGGATGACGATTCTACTCCCGGCTGAGCGCCTGTCGAAGCGGGACCAAGAGATTATCGATGGGATTAAAGGGATTAACGAACCGAGAGTGTACCCGACCAGAGGCGGGGAGACGATCGAGGACATCATCACGCCGAGGAAGATTTCAAAGGCGGAAGTCGAGCGGTTGAATCCAAGTTTAAAGCTTGGAACCTTAAAACCCGGAACTCGTCTCTTCCTCCCGCCCGGTAAGTATACCGTGCGCGAGAAGGAAATGTTACAAGGGTGTGGGATTCTTCCAGCGGAAACTTTGAACCCGTTGACGGTTTTGGGGACGCCCTTGGCGAGGAACACGCTCGTCGCAGTGGTCGGCATCGGCGCGTACGCCATGTATTTCGCCGCGTGTAGGCGGTACCAAGAGTACGGAACCAAGCTTTGGGGCAATGACAGGCCCGAAATCGCCGATGATTAATCACATCATAATTTCTCCGGCTTCCCATCGCGTCGATCGGATTCAAATCGCGTTGTAAAAGTAAAAACCATTTTCATCCATCACCTGCACGTCGTCCCATCTGGTGTCAAGTTTAGCCGTTACGTATGCGTAAACAGTATGGAGAAAAAAGCGCCGCCGCCGCCGCAGGCTCGAATCAGTCACTCGCGACGCGCGACACACAAAGGCGCGACGACGCGACGCGACCACCGACGATGGCCGCGCTCGATGAGTCCGCCATCAAACTCCGCGAGCTCAACGGCGTCAAGGTGTACGAGGTGTCGTCGTCCAAAGAGGCACCAAACTGGGCGGCGCAAACAAAGTCGAAACGAAAACTTCGGAAAAACCAAGAGTATCAGCGAAGGATCGAACTCGTGCAAGACTTGAACTTCACCGCGAGCTCGTCCAAGTGTAAGGTGACGCCCGATGGACAGTACATGATTGTCTCTGGGCTTCACCCGCCGCAAGTGAAGTGTTACGACCTGAGTCAGTTGAGCATGAAGTGGTGCCGGCACTTGGACGCGGAGATTGTCGATTTTACGACTCTGTCGGATGATTACTCAAAGCTGGCGTTCATCTGCGCCGATCGGTCGATTCGGTTTCACGCGAAATTCGGTAATTATTATCAGACGCGAACGCCGAAACAGGGACGGGACGTAGCGTATTCGGATAACACGGGGGATTTGTGCGTCGTCGGGAGCTCAAACGAGGTTTGGAGGCTGAATTTGGAACAAGGGCGGTTTTTGCAACCTTTAGAGTCCAAATGCGACGAGCTAAACGTGTGTGGGATCTCTCCTACGCATGGTTTGTTTGCCGCTGGGTCGGCGGATGGGGAATTGGAGTGTTTCGATCTGAGAGCGCGTAAGTCGTGCGCGGCGATTCAGTGCACAGAGAGAGACGAAGGCGGTGTCACCTCTCTGCGGTTTGATCCGAACGGTTTGCAGGTTGCCGTCGGTAGCGAGGAGGGTCTCATTAGGTTGTATGATCTTCGAAGCTCGAGGCCGCTTCGCGTGAAGGATCAGATGAACGGCTTTCCGATTATAGACTTGAAGTATCACACTTCTGTGGAGGGAACGAGACGAGTGGTGTCGACGGATAAGAAAATTGTCAAGATTTGGGACGAGAGCACGGGTAAACCGTACACATCCATCGAAACGGGTTACGAAATTAACGATTTGTGTATGTGGGATAAGACTGGATTGATGATGATGACGCAAGACCACACACAAATGAGTGTCTACTTCACCCCGTCTCTGGGCGCGGCGCCTCGTTGGTGCTCGTTCCTCGAAAACTTGACAGAGGAAATGGAGGAGAAGAAGGTTGACACCTTGTACGACGATTACAGATTCGTGACGAGAGAAGAGTTGGAACAGCTCGGTATGACGCACTTGATCGGTTCGAAGATGCTTCGGGCGTACATGCACGGTTTCTTCATGGACAACCGTTTGTATGGCAAGGCAAAGGCTATCGCCGAGCCTTTCTCTTACGACGATTTCAAGAAGAAGAAGATCAAGGAAAAGCTCGATGCCGAACGTCAAAGCAGAATTGCCGTCAAGAAGAAGGCACCCAAGGTCAACGCTGTTCTCGCGGCACGTTTGGGATCCAACGAAGGAGCCGAAGTGGATGGTATCGACGAGGATGGAGACGATGTCGGTACCATTGCGCCGGGCGGTAGCCTGCTCGAAGATGATCGTTTCGCCGCCATGTTCAAAGACGAAGAGTTCGAAATCGATGAAGACGACGAAACCTACAGAATGCTTCACCCGAACGCGAGCAAGCTCAACAAGAGTCAAAAGCAAGAGATGTTGGAGGACCACTTTGAACTCGTGGATGATGACACTGACGATGACGCCGACGTCGAGGCTGAGCCGAATGAGCCGAAGATGTACGCCGCGAAGGATGAATTCCACGCCACCGCCTTTAAAGCGGGTCGCACTACCAAGGTTGATCTCCCTCTGAAGGAGCGAGCGAAGCTTGAAAAGGCGCGCGAGCAGACAAAGCGTCAACGCGTAACCGGCAACCGCGAAGCCTTCTTTGACGCGTCTGCACCGAAGGAAGAGTCGATGAAGCGTCTCGGTAAATCGCGCAAATCGGAAGAATACGGCGATGAAGAAGGTCTCACCGCAGAGGGAGCGTGGAAAGAGCAAGCCAAGGGGCACGCTCGAGGTTCCCGGCGCGGGATGGATGCCGTACTTGGCAAAATGGACAAAATGAACAAGGGCGGACCTCCGAGGCGAAAGGGAAAACGATAACTAGCGAACGAATAGAAATATAATTGTACACTTGCTAAAGACAAATTTTAGTCGGACGGCATCAGCCCTCTCGATCGAGCCAAACGTTCTAGGATGGCAATCTTCCTCTTGAGGTCGTCCGCCGTCTCGGCTGTCGCCGGCGCCGATTGTGAAATCGGCGACTTTTGGACGACTTGCGCGAGAGCATGCGCGGCAGAGTTCGTTGAAGAAGACCCATGATTAGTGTACGTCTGCTCTCTCACATTCACCGAGGCTTGAGAGGCTGGCTTCGGCTTGATGGTCACGTGACCGAAAGCCGCGGCTCGGTCCTTTACGGATGACGGGGAACTCGTGTATTCAATCTCCGCCTGTGCTCGCGCTGGCGAGCTTTGATGAGACGGTTGAGAGGGTGGTTCGTATCGCACTCGCACTGGATGTTGCTGCTGCTGCTGCTGCTGAACCGGCGCTGGTGGCGCTGGCGCTGGCGCTGGCGGAACTCGATACTGCTGAGGTTGCGTTTGATACTCAGGTTGCTGCTGCTGCTGCTGCTGCTGCGGCGGCGGCGGTTGGGTAGGAGCGCTCACCACGTGCGCAGCTGCGGCTTGTTCGTGCGCTGCGATTCGACGCTGCAAATCCTCTAGCTCGGACGCGCGCCGGCGTTCTTCCGCCGATGGACCGACGTCGTCGAGAGGCAACATGGAAATGAACTGGCTCTCCGCCTCGCGTTGGTGCTCGGCGGCAAAATATGCAAGTCTCTTGGCTTCCGCGGCCGCCATCTCCGCGTCTCGAACCGCGCGATTCGCTGCTTCGGCTTGACTCATCTGCTCCATGGCGCTTTGCGCTGAAATCCTCGCAGCTTCTGCCTGTTGCTGACGAGCCATCGCCTCAGCGTGCGCCATTTCTGCGCGAACGCGCGCCTCTTGCTCTAACTCAAGCAAACGCGAGCGCGCGGCGTCAACCTCGTGCTGAGTCACAGCCCTAGGACGGTCGTCTCCGTAAGAGCGCCCGCGCCATCCGCCACCCATCCATCGCTCCGGGTTACCCGTGTCGGGATCGACGGCTCGCTCGTACCTCGGCGGCGGCTCGTAAATCTGGTATCGAGGCTGCTGCGGCGGGTATCTCTCCGCCTGACTCTGGTGGTGACCATACGACGGCTGTGGCGGCGTCCCGTTCGGCTCTTGATAGTATTCCCGTCGCGCACCGGGCGCTTGCAATCCCCCAGCCACTGTTTGGGTCGCCAAACCCACCGCGCTCTGATCCGTCACGAGCAAAGGCTGTTGGTGTTGAAACCGCTCGCCGTACGGCGCTGGCTGCTGCTGAGACGCCGGTGACCCCGTCACCGGCTGCGATTGCGCCAGGATCGGCTGCGTCGGTACATGTTCCGAAACCTCCGCCGGAGGTTTGGTTAAAACCACCGGTTTTTCAGGCGTCGCGCCCTCCACGCCGACGACGCGCGCCAACCACTTGCCCAGCGTCAACATCTCCCCCTTCACCAAGTCATCCTTCCCCATCGGCAGCGCCGTGCGTTCAACCACCTCTCCCTTGACCTCCAACAACACCATCGGTACCCCCGCGGGCTGAACGATCGCCCCATCCTGCATCGGCCCGCGTCCACCGCCTTCGAGCTTTTCGCACGCGTGACACGTCCACCTTCGCTCGCCTCTCGCGTTTCCCGCCGTCGCTCCCGCGTTCGCCGCTCCACCGCGCATCGTCGCACCACCGACACCGACACCGACACCACCGCTCATCACGCTCGACGCGCTCGTCCGAACCGACTCCAACGCCGAAGCGAACCCTCCGCGCACCGCGTTCGCCGCCTCGTTCGCTCTCGCCAGTTTCCCATCGATGTCGTACGCCGCGTTCGCCTCGTCGTACCGCTGTTTCGCCGCGTACGCCCTTCGCAGGTCTTCCCCCGTCGGGATCGTCGTCATCGGCTCACACGTGCTCGTTCTCGTCGCGCTCGATTCGCTGACTCGCGCCCCGCCGTCGCCCGCGTCCGAGCCGCGCTGTGCCATCGCTCGACGCAATCAATCAATCAATCAATCATTCGACGATTCCATTTAATTTCTCTTCGTTTCAATCCTTCTCGAACGGCGAAACCACCCGATCGATCGATCGATCGAATCGATCGCCCCGATCGATCGATCGCCCCGATCGCCCCGATCCGTGATCGGACCCGATCGCGCGTTTCGTTTCGTTTCCCGCGCTTTTTCAACCCGACGCGTGGGGGGTCAACGAACTGTATGCGCATACACTTTTTACATATGCCTTTTTTTTTGAAAAAAAAACGAGGGTGCGTCCGTCGTGGGTGGATGCGTGTATGATTATTCGACGAGTCACGAACGGCGGATGGATGGAAAGATGGGCCAAAGGCACCCACCCACCCCGTCGTGGAGTGGGTCGGGTCGTTTCGTCGAGGGCGCGATCGCGATCCGTGATGGATGACGTCGATGGGTGCGGATGTACGTATTCAAAGGGTTTTTTAGGGTATGAGCGCTTCATCCACCGATGGATGGGATGGGATGGCGTCGGGTCGTTGGTTTCGTTTGGTTTTTCGTCGTCGACGACCCCGTCCGTCGTTGACTCGACCGCACACCGAGGCGTGGGGGACCCGACCCGAACGAACGAGCGAACGCGGGGGAAGAGAAGCGCGCGTTCGATTTAAGAAGGAAACAAGAACCTCGCGAGGTGCGTGCGACGCGCGTCGATGCGTCGTCGGTTTCGTCGTAAAGCGTCGCCGGATTAAAAAAGATTAAACGGGCGGAGGTCGTTCGTTTCAAAACGTCATCTCGCGCGCGACGTCGACGACGGCGCGATCGCTTCGCCGAGGGACGACGACGCGGGATGGGAATCGGTTATTTTTCTCGGCTTTTTTTTGCGTCTACGCGGCGGGTTCGTTCGTTCGTCCGTTCGCGCGCGTCGCCGGGACCGGCGTTCTCGGTCATCGGTCGACACCGCGGGCGCCCAGGTCGCGAGATCGAGGCCTGGAGGGTGCGTTCGTTGGGACGGATCGAGACGCGAGGACGGGTGGCGGGGGGACGGCGATGAAGGCGCGCGCGTTCCGTCGACGGCGATGAAGGATTGGAAACGTGACGGTCCGTGGCGCGTCGTCGTCGTGAACCGTCGTCGTCGTCGTCGTCGTCGTCGGTAATTTTTGGAATGAATGGATACGCGGCACCACCGTTGCTGACGAGGCGAGATCTTTTAGAATGGGTCGTTATGGATTTTGGTTATTTGGCAACGCGGATCGACTGACGGGAAGAGCGCCGACGACGCGCCGCGCGCGAAACAGGTTGTTGTTGGGAACGAAACGGAAAGTGAAAAAGAGAATCGAATCGTCGCGCGTAAAAACACGCTTGAAGTACGAACGAAGAAACGAAGAATCGAAGAAACATGGCGGCAAAGAGCGGCGTCGAACGTTCTTCCACGGAAGTGAAGCCGCGGGCGCATCACGGGCCGGCGATGAGCGCGATTCCCGCGGGTATGATGGTGCCTGGGGTCGTGCCGCCGTTTTTTGCCATGGCGCCAGCGATGATGACGGTGCCGCCGCAGTTGCATCCGGCATACGCGGCGCAGATGATGATGGCGTTTGGGCCGAGCGAGCACGTCGCCGGATTGCGTCGACAGGCGGCGGAAACGGCGGCGTCTGGTAAGGATCTGCGCAGTGGTAAGCATCACTCGCCGAGCGCGAGCGATGGAAGTCATCACACGACACACTGCGAAGACGCGGATGGCGTCGAAGATGGCGTCGAGGCGTACTCTCGCAGCACCGTCTTGATGTCTCCTCGCGCGTACGAGGGTGGCGTTCTCAAGAACGCCAGGCTTGAAGCCTTGGCGGTTCCAGACCGCACGCAAACGCCGGGCATTCAATCTCCCGGTGCGGCGGCAAACGTGCTCATCAACATGATGGCGTGTCCGACGCTCGCTGCGAGTATGGGTTCTCCACTCAGCCGCGGGGCAAAGCGCGCCAACAAGACGACTGAGTATCTCGGTCCGCTCTCGGTGAGATGCCCAAAGAAACGACGCACCGTCAAGGCGACTCGCGTGCGAGCCGACCTGAAGACGTTCCAAAACGCCAACGGTCCGTCGGTGGTTCGCGTTACGACCAAGACGAACGCGTCGGGCAAGCCCAAGGCGCACCGACCGTGGACTTTGGTGGAGGTTGAAGCGCTCGTACGAGGCGTCACGCACTACGGACGTGGTCAATGGGCCGACATCAAGGCGCTCAACATAGACGGTGTTTCTGCGGCGCTCGTGAACCGCAGTGCCGTCGATCTCAAGGATAAATGGCGCAACCTCTTGCGTGTCGCGATGATGCCGGCGCTCTACAAGCGCCGCGAAGTCAATGGCGTCCCGACAGAAATTCTCGAGCAAGTCAGAGTCTTAGCCGCATCCAAGGCGAGCAACGAGCCACGAAAGCACAAGGACAGCCGATTGTCGCGTGAAGCGCGCCAGTCTGCGCCAGCTGTGGCGGTGGCTCCGCCGGCGGTCAAGTCGGAGCCGGCTTCTGCGCCCGCCGCCGCCGACGCCGCAAAGGGCGCTCGCCGAAGCAAACACCACTCGCCTTGGACGATGACGGAAGCCATGGCTCTCGTCGACGGCGTGGACAGATGCGGCGGTTGCCGCTGGACCATTATCAAAAAGAGCAACGATCCGGCTCTCGAGCGACGAACCGCCATGGATCTCAAGGATAAGTGGCGCAACCTGTTACAGCTTGCATCCTTGCCGGCAAACTCTCGACGCAAGCAAGAGACTCCCGCTGGCTTTCTTCAACGCGTTCTCGATCTCGAGGCGCAGTACGGTTCTGCAAGACGTAAGGGCCGGAAAGCCAAGGTTGAAACGGCGTAATACGTCGGATTACCGTGTACTAAAACCATCTGTACGTTTGTTGTGCCATGATTGTATCATTATTTGTCTCCGGTTTGAGTCAGACACCAAAGATTGTAATTTCAGGAAATTGTTGTTCCTTTCCTTTATGTGTTGTGTTGTTACAAAGACGTAGCAATCTAATCGCAGAGCCTAGATAAACGACGATGCGGTGCATCATCTTCGCGAAATTTTGACGGGCAAGCCCGCCTTGGTATGAATGGTGGCGCCCGTGATCATCTCAACGTCGCCTGGCGCGCACGCGAGCTTGAAGTCAAACTTTTTGAGCAGCACGCTCATCGCGGTGACAGCCTCAAGCATGGCGAACTGATCGCCCGCGCATCTGCGCTGACCTCCACCGAATGGAACGTACGCAAAGTCGGTGCTCTGCTCGTTCGGATATAACCCAGACATGAGGTCTGGGTTGAGTCCGCCCCATCCCTCGATGGCCGGGTTCTCAAATCGTCGAGAGAAGCGGCTCGGATCAAACTTTTCCGGGTTCTCCCAGAGATCCGGAGAGCGGTGCAAGTTCCAAACGGCGACAAAACAATCGGTTCCAGCCTTGAGAGTGATCTCCTTACCCATGCCTCCTCGCGGAAGGGTGACATCCTTGATGGCGCGACGAATGAGAATCGGAGGCGCCGGATACATGCGCATGCCCTCGGCTAAAATCATGCGAACCTTTTCGAGTTTGCGAACTTCCTCGGGTGTTGGCACGCCGTTTTCGTCTGAGACGCACGCGTTGATCTCTTGCACGGCGTCTTCCGCGATTTCTGGATGCTGAGCTAGGAGATAAAGCGTCCACGTGAGCACCGCGGCGGTGGTTTCGTGACCAGCGATGAGCATCGTCATCAAATCGTCTCGAAGCTGCGTGCTCGTGGCTTCGTCCCCGCGAATATCGACGAGGAAGCGAAGCAAGCTCGCATCTTCAGTCTTGGAGTAGTCACGGCGCTCGATGTCTTCCAAATCTTCCTCGTTGCGGGTTTCAATGGCGTTCTTGATCAAGACGGAGAGCTCATCGTTGATCATCTTCATGTCCTCCTTGAATTGCTTTTGTCTCGGCACGATATCCATCGCTCCTGGAATCTGCCAGTACTGCAAAGGGAACGTCGAACGATGTTCGCTCTCACGAAGGACTCGATACACCGCCTTGATCAGCGGCGTCTCCTGTTTGAGTGCGCCAAACTCATAGTTGAACACCGCCTTGCCGATGACGTCGAGCGCCATGGCATAGAGCTCCCCTTCGAGCTCAACCGTCGCTCCTGACTCGGCCGCCGCGTCCAACTTATCCGCCAAGCGCATCGCAGACGCACCAAAAAGTCCACACATGTGCTTGAGCCACGCCCCGTGAAACCCAGCCCCGATGACTGGTCTCCGTTTTGCCCACGTCTCCTTATTCGCCGGAATCAGCCCGTCGCCCATGATGGGTTCCATAATGTCCGTTAAGATGCCCTTTGAAAACGAATCCGCCTGATCCTTAAACATCGTTCGCACCGCCACTGGATCGCTCACGACGACGAACCACTTTGGCCCGGCACCGAGGTTATACACCCCGCCGTACTCGCGGTAATAATCGTACAACGGTATAAAGAGTGGCGCTGCGCGCACCTCCTCCTTGAGCAAATCCATCAAAACCTTTTCCGTCACCCGCGCGCCGTTCCCCCATGGAAAAATCTTAGACACCGCCCGTGCGACGTCGTTATCCGGAACCTCGACGCCCGGGAAGAGCGCGCCGCGGTACTCGGTCGTTGCCGCGCGTTCGGGGCTCTCGACCGCGCGCCGTGGTGTCAGTGTCGTCGTTCGGGCAGCGTTGTTCGTGCGTCGATTTGAAACGCGGACGAGGCGCGTCGGCGTGGACGCGGACGCGGACGCGGACGCAAACATGATGGTCGTCGTCGTCGTCGTCGTCGGGTCGAAATGCTCGAGTCGGCGTGTGAGGTGTGGGTGGTTGATTGATGAATACGTGGTCCAGCTTATCCACTTTTGCTTTAGTTTGGTCGTTGTCACCTTTGGCATTGTCGTTGTTTTTGGGAGATGATTATCGTTGGTTAAAAGTGTATCGCTTGATGATGAATTACAAAACAACTCTGCCCCGAAGAAGCCGTGTGACCGTTCGTTCGTTCGTTCGTCGGCGAGAGATTCAGAGTATCGAGCGCGCGGCGAGACATAAGAGAGCGGTGAAAACCGCTAAACGGGTGTTCTTTCCTCCTGTCCTTTGCATCGTCGTCGTCGGCGTTCTTCTTAAAGCAACTAGACTGTGCCCGAATTACTTTCATACTTGCTTATTGCGTCATTCTGTTTTCCTTTTCCGCCTTTTCGGCGCGGAACTCGATCTCAAACTCTTGGGCAATCTTGTCAAACTGTGTCTTGTCAAGCGAGTCAAAGTACGGATGCTCGAGAGCGTCCGTGGCGTGGATACGCTTCGCCGGATCGTAGATGAGCAACTTGCTCAAAAGATCGATACCGTGCTCATCGAGCTGCGGGATAACCTTGGCGAGATCTTGCGGCTTCCATTGCGGGAACTCGTGCCAGTCGCGCAAGTTGGAGACGCCCGGCCACACTTGCTCGTTTGGCGTACCAAGGAGCTTGAAAATGTGAAGGAGCTGTTGAAGCTCGGAATCGCCCGGGAAGAGCGGCTGCTTGCGAGCGAGCTCGGCAAACATGCATCCGACGCTCCACATGTCCACCGGGGTGGAGTAGTGGGATCCACCGAGCAAAACTTCGGGCGCGCGGTACCAGAGGGTGACAATTTCGTGCGTGTAACTCTTCACCGGCACGCTAAAGGCTCTGCCGAGACCCAAATCCGCAATCTTGAGTAAATTCTTAGCCTTATCCACCAACATGTTCTGAGGCTTCAAATCACGGTGCATCACCCCGTGTTTGTGCAAGTGCGCGCACCCTAAACACAGCTGATACATGAAGTTTTGCACGATGCTCGTCGGCAACGGGTTCGCCGGTCCTCGACCCGTCATGTCCATGTAATGCTTCAAATCTTGATCCAAATACTCAAACACGAGGTACAACATCGCCTTACCATCCTCCTCGACGTGTTCCACCCGAAGCAACCGCACAATGTACGGGCTCTCCGAAAGCATCTGCAACAGCGACACCTCCCGCAGCGCCGTAGACGGCACGCCTTCCTCCTCCATCTCGAGTCTCGTCTTCTTCAGCGCAACCAATCGCCCGTTCGCCCGCTCCCGAGCCTTATACACCTTCCCGTACGTCCCTTGTCCAATCTTTTCCAGCTTTTCGTACGCATCGTTGATCGAGTGACCCCCCATCGTCGGCGTTCGTTTCTTTTCTTCCTCCTCTCGCTCGTTCGTTCCCGTTCGTTTCGATCCAAATCAAAAAAAACAAGAGTCACCGCTCGACGTTCGCTGATTCCTTGGATTCGTTCGCGGAATCGCTCGCTCGCTCTGGGTGCACAATCAACGCTAAACTCCGCGACGACGACGACCGCTCTCGTCCGTCCGTCCGTCTCGTCCGTCCGTCTCTGCCGTCGGTCCTTCCGTACGAGCGCTCTCGAAAGTCTCGAAAGTCGTTCCCCCAGCTGTCGTTTTTTTGAAAACACACCGTATGTGCATTCAGTGATTATAAATATTAAATAGAGTTTAAGCCCATATAAATGTCATACATACACACACATCGGGATGAAACAAGCAGAGTATTGTTGTACTCCGAGACGGCACTCTCTCGCGCGCGCCGAGCACCGAATTCCGATTTGTAATGTCGTCGCTTCCGAGCGACTTCTTCGACGGCAACGAAGGAGGCGCCGACGGCGGCGGTGGATCGAAGAAGAAGAGAAAGGTTCCGGGCGCGTCGGTCGTTCCGGCGGCGACGCACCGCGGGGGACACAAAAAAGGAGGACCGACGGAAAAGAAGAAGAAGGATGACGACGACGACGCCTCGGTCGAGGCTGAGTTTAGGGCGGAATTGGAACGAGAAAGACGCGCGGCGGAGGATGCGGCGCTGGCGGAAGCGGACGCGAGAGCGATCGAGAGGACGGAGATTGAGGTTGCGGAACAGGTGGAACGGTTCGATCGCGTGGATGAGTTGAAGGCGGCGGCGGTGGCGGCGCGGGAGGCGAAGCGGGCGAGACGAGAGGCGGCGGCGACGGAGAAGAATACAAAGACGACGAAGGGTGGTTTGGTTGATTATGGAGGGAGCGATAGCGATGAGAGCGACGACGACGACGAGAGCGACGGAGATGTCGACGCACTGGTGGATTGGCGGGCGAAGAAGATTTAGAAATTGTAGTCGTAGTAGTAGTATTACGTTGAAAGTGGCTCTGTACATGTTTGTTAAAAATTTTCTTTTGTTTGTCTCGTCAGATTCGGTAAGCAAAAGGATGTCCCACAGGGGCGGCTAAACCATCGCCTTGATCTTGGCGATCTTTTGTGCCGGGTTCAGACCCTTGGGGCAAACCTTGGAACAGTTCATGATGGTATGGCAACGGTACAGCTTGAAGGCGTCGTTGACGTTTTCGAGGCGCTCCTTGGTGAACTCGTCGCGAGAGTCGATGATCCACCTGTACGCCTGGAGCAACACCGCCGGGCCAAGGTACTTATCGCTATTCCACCAGTACGACGGACAAGACGTGGAGCAGCACGCGCACAGGATGCACTCGTACAAGCCGTCGAGCTTGGCTCGGTCCTCCTTGGACTGCAAGCGCTCCTTGCCGTCGCTCGTCATGTTGCCGCCATCCTTCGTCTTCAAGTAAGGCTCGATCGACTTGTACTGCGCGTAAAAGTTGGCCATATCGACCACTAAATCTCTCACCACGAACATGTGCGGCAGAGGCGCGATCGTCTGCTCGCTCGATGCCTTGTCAACCTTGGTCAAACACGCCAAACCGTTTTGGCCGTTGATGTTCATGGCACACGACCCGCAGATGCCCTCTCTACAAGACCGACGAAAGCTCAGCGTCTGATCCTGTTCGTCCTTAATCTTAAACAACACGTCTAGCATCATCGGCCCGCAATCGTTTGTGTCAACCTCGTACGTCTTGTACTTTGGGTCGCCCCCCGCGTCCGGGTCCCAGCGGTACACCTTGAACTTTTGCACGTTTTTCGTTGTTGATGGCGACGACGAAGATGACGACGCTGCTGCGTCCGCCACCGCCGCCTGCGACGCCGTCGATGACGACGACGCCACCATCACCGCTCTTCGAAGCGCCCCGCACGCTGCATCGGCGCTCTCCCGGCTTCCCCGTCGAATCAACAACGAACGAAGCATAATCTGAAGAAGAGTTTTCTTCTAGTGAGTCGTGATTGGATGATCCAACGAAAACCGACGCAAAGCCGTTCGACTTCGATTCTCGGTCGTCGTCTCGGGACGTGTCCACGCGCACGCGCCAAACCGCTCTCGGTTCGACTCCGCTCTCGGTTCGACACTCACGTCCGTTCGTTCGTTCGATCGATCGAACGACCCAGTCTGGCGCGGGCGATCGTCCGCCTCGGGCGTTCGATCGAACGTCCGAAAACAGACATTTTTTTTTTGGATTTGGACTTTTGAAGTTCATTACGGCAACAAACGTCCTCAGTGAGTTTCAGCGCTGACGTGTTGCGTATAATGAGCTTCAAAAAAGACCGTTCTAAAAAAATGCACCCTTCTTCGCGCGTTTTTTGGACAGCACCCCCTTGATAGCACTGCCTCCATATTTAAAATTTCACTCGTCGAGCTCCCATCGCGTCTCCACGTCCCGAGCCGCCGCACTTTCCCGCACCCGAAACGATCCCACCCGCACCCGAACGCACTTTTCTGTGCGAACAAGGTACGAACGCGACCGCGGCCGCGACGTTGGACGCGCTTTTTTCTCCGACTCATTCGCTTCTCCGTCGCCGCGATGTCAATCGATCGCGGGACGTCCCGGGACGGGTCGTTCGCGACCCGGCGGCGGAGCATTCCACTCGCGGCGAGACCTCTGTTCGAGAGGGCGCGCGCGTTCGCGGCGTCGATCGGCTCGCATCGACCGACGAGTCGTTCGACGAGGACGACGACGACGACGCGAATGGGATGATGGGAAATTTACTGGGACCGATGGACGCGTCGCGTGAATCGCGCGTTCGCACGAACGTCGCGTTCGTTTCGGGGACGTAGTAATCTCCAACGCACGCGTGCACATGGTCGGCGGCGCACGATGGTTGCGCCGAGATCCGCCGCCGAGGACGCGCGCGCGACGAACGCTGGAGAACGCGGGCGCCCCGTTAGACGCTCGGCCACGATGGAATGAAAATTCTTCCACCGGTTGGGCGCGACGGCGGAGCGGGCGCTCGAGCGCGCGGATCCACGCGACGCGCGCGCGGCGGCGCTCTCCACGAGCGAGCGCTTTGGGGGCTTGGCGCGCGCGACGTTATCCAGTTTCCAGAGACTGTATGGATATATAGTGATATGCGACTTTGAAGAGATTCCTGAAAAGATGGGAGACTGACCTGAAGGATGCCAACCTTGTCTCTCGTAACGAACAGCAGCGTGAAAGAAAACAATGGCGCCCACGAAGTGTAACGTGCCCGCCGCGGCGAAGATTTCGCCGGCTGACGTCAAGTCGCTCGCCGAGGAAGCGGCGAAGAAGAAGGATGAGGATGCGCGCAAGGCGGCGGCTGAAAAGATCGCCGAGCTCGCGGGCGCCGCGTCTTTCGCCGAAGAACCGTACTTGATTGAGCTTCTCGAGATTGCCATCACCCTTGCGGGTGACAACAAGTCCGCGAACGTTCGCGCCGCCGGCGATGCCGCCGTTGACGCCATCGCGCCGAAGCTCTCCGAGTTTGCCGTTCGCCCGGCGTTGAAGGCGATTTTCGTCGGCTTCCAGTCCCAGTTCTGGCAATCTACCATGGCGGCTCTCCGCGTTCTCGACGGCTTTGTTGCTCGTAACCGCAAGGCGGTGGCGGCCAACTTGCCGGAGATCATTCCGGAGCTCTCCCAAGTCATGGTGCACATGCGATCTGAAGTCAAGGAGGCGTCCACCGCCTCCATGGCCAAGGTGGCCGACTGCGTCGGTAACCTCGACATTGAACCGTTCATCCCGACTTTGATTGAGTGCATCAACAACGTCGACGAAGTTCCGGAATGCGTTCACAAGCTTGCTGCGACCACCTTTGTCCAGCAAGTCGAGTCTCCGACCCTCTCCATCATGGGTCCGCTTCTCCAGCGTGGTTTGTTCTTCCAACAAACCACCCCGATTAAGCGCAAGTCCGCCGTCATTATCGACAACATGTGCAAGCTCGTTGAGGATCCGATGGATGCCGCTCCGTTCTTGCCGAAGCTTTTGCCGCTCTTGAAGCGCGCCATGGACGAAGTTGCCGACCCGGAGTGCCGCCAAGTGTGCACCCGCGCGTACAAGACTTTGCTCGCCGCCGCCGGTAACGAAGGCGGCGACGAAGCCGACGCTGGCAAGGGTGTTTACAACGAAGAAACTGTTAGCGAGCAATTCATTCAACTCTTGGCTGAATCTTCTGGCGCTTCCAAGGATGATGTCACCGCCTTTGTCCAATCTGAAGGCGTCAAGGTTTACTTTGACTACATTTGCTCCTTGTCCGCCAACGCCTTGTTGGCCAAGAACTTTGACTTCGACACCTGGAACAAGTCTTGCGCCACCTCTTACCTCAAGCTCTTCTTCTCTGAGGCTGAAGCGATGACCAAGTCTCTCGTTGAACGCGCCGAAGCCGTCTACCAAGCCTCTAAGAAGGTGTTTGTTGTCGAAGATGAAGAGGGTGAAGATCTTTGCAAGTGCGACTTCTCTCTCGCCTATGGTGCGCTCATTTTGCTCAACAACGCCACCCTCCACATGAAGAAGGGTAAGCGCTACGGTTTGTGCGGCCCGAACGGTTGCGGTAAGTCTACGCTCATGAAGGCTATCAACAACGGTCAAGTCGAAAACTTCCCGCCGCCGGAGGAGCTCCGCACTGTGTACGTCGAGCACGACATCCAAGGTGACCAACACACGATGAACGTCGTCGAGTTTGTCCTCGACAACGCCGTCATCCGTGAGCACGGTACCACCAAGGAAATGGTTGCCAGCACGCTCTCTTCTTTCCAATTCACCGATGAAATGATCAACGGCCCTGTCGTCGCCCTTTCCGGTGGCTGGAAGATGAAGCTCGCTCTTGCGCGCGCCATCCTCATGAAGGCGGACATTTTGTTGCTCGATGAGCCGACGAACCACTTGGACGTCAAGAACGTCGCCTGGTTGGAAGAATACCTCTGCTCTCAAACGCAAGTCTCTTCCATGATTGTGTCCCACGATTCCGGTTTCTTGGATCGCGTGTGCACGCACATCATCCACTACGAGAACCGCAAGTTGGTCACCTACAAGGGTAACCTTACCGAGTTTGTCAAGCAATGCCCGGCGGCCAAGAAGTACACCGAGCTCTCCAACGATGAACTCAAGTTTATCTTCCCGGTCCCGGGTTTCCTCGAAGGTGTCAAGAACAAGGATAAGGCGATTGTCAAGGCGACCAGATGCTGGTTCAAGTACCCGAACACGACGCGCCAAATCATCCAAGACGCCACCATCCAGCTCTCCTTGAGCTCTCGTGTTGCTTGCCTCGGCCCGAACGGTGCCGGTAAGTCTACGTTCATCAAGCTTCTCACTGGTGAGGCTGAACCGGACCAAGGTACCGTCTGGCGCCACCCGAACATGCGCTATGCGTACGTCGCGCAGCACGCGTTCCACCACGTCGAGCAGCACTTGGACAAGACGCCGAACGAGTACATCCGCTGGCGTTTCTCCACTGGCGAAGACAAGGAAAACTTGACCAAGGTCACCGCGCAATACACCGAAGAAGAAGAGCGCTTGATGAAGGAAAAGATTCCAGTCCCGCAAGAAGATGGTTCCATCTTGAAGCTCGTCGTCGAGAAGATTATTTCTCGCCGCCAAAAGAAGTCCAAGTACGAGTACGAAATCCAATGGAAGGGTCTCTCCATGGACTCCAACTCCTGGATGGAGCGTGAGAAGCTCGAAAAGTTTGGTTTTACCAAGTACCTCAACCGCGTCGACGAGCGTGAAGCCGCCCGCGCCGGTTTGTACGCTCGCCCGCTCACCCAAGCCAACGTCGAAAAGCACCTCATCGATTTCGGCCTCGACGCTGAATTCGGCACTCACAACCGCATCAAGGGTTTGTCTGGCGGTCAAAAGGTTAAGCTCGTGCTCGGTGCCGCCATGTGGCAGCAACCGCACATTGTTGTGATGGACGAGCCGACCAACTATTTGGATCGCGACGCTCTCGGCGCTCTCGCGTGCGCCGTCAAGGAGTTCGGCGGCGGAGTTTTGCTCATCACGCACAACTGCGAGTTTGCTGATGCCTTGAAGGAGGAGACCTGGAACGTGCCGGGTACTGGCTTTGTCGAGATTGAAGGTAACAAGTGGGGTCAAGGTAAGTCCGCCAAGGGCGCCGCCGTCGACTGGGAAGGTCCTCAAGAGGACACGGTCGACGCGCTCGGTAACGTCGTCAAGGTGAAGGGTCCGCGCAAGAAGTTGTCTCGCAAGGACATCAAGGCGATGCAAAAGGCTAGAGCGTCTAAGTTGGCTGCTGGACAGGACTTGACAACAGATTCGCAATGGGAATTGGACGTTTATATCGGAGAAGACCCGGGCGCCGCAAAGGCGGCCGAACGCGAAGCCAAGAAGGCGGCCAAGGCGGCGAAGTAAAATCGCTTCCCCGTCGAGCGCGTCGATTGCACTCGAAACACTATTCTTCTGTTTTAATTTCACACATACATACAATAATACTCAAGCTCTACAGACGCGACAAACAGCTGGACGAATCCGTTCGCTCTCCCGTTCGCTTTCGACCCACGTTTCATCCAAACATTCATTGCACCCGTCTCTCGCCGGCGTTGACCACTTTGTGTGGGTTTGAAAACACATGTGTAACAACTGGACGACGCCACAACGCGGACGGACGGACGGACGGACGGACGGACGGACGGACGGACGGACGGAGTGACGACGAGGTACAAGCCGACCTCCACCACTAGAGGACGACGAATCCGCGCGCCGTCGCCGTCGTTGAAGGGCTCAGGTCTCAAAGGAAAGGAAGGAACGTTTGGACGAGATTCTGATTGATTGATGATGCGTCGAACGCAGTCAGCGCCGACGGCGAGCGGGGCGACGGAAACGAGTTACGCGACGACCTCGGGATCGTCGTCGGAATGCGAACGCGACTGCGAACGACGACTGAGCCCCGTCGTCGTGTTTGACGCGAGCGGCGGGGCGACTACGACGTCAGACGCGTGGAGGGCGAGTAAGAGACGACGCGTCGAAACTTCGACGGAGACTACGGAATCGATTCCGTCGTCGTCGTCGTGTTCTGGCGGAGGCATAACGTTGTTTCAAGAGGGTGGGTCTTCTCCACCGACAGCGAGCACGACGACGGTGCACTGGAGCGTGGACCCGGCGTTCGCGCCAGACGCGTGCGTCGTACGCGGGTCCAACGGCGAGGCGCTGCGTATCGTCGCTCCGAGCGCGTTGCGTCCGAACGCGTGCGCCATCGTCGCGACAAAAGATGGGAAAGGTGTCATCGTCATGGTGTGCACGCTCTCGATGATGTTCACGGTGAGGATTCGCGACGTGAATGATTTTTCAAAGGTGGATGCCGAGCGCGACGCGCGCTCTGGCGCCCCGCCCTCGTGCTGCGCGCGAAAGATTGAGTGTGCCGGTGGGTGCGGCGGCGACGGTGTTGCAGAAGCGTTCGTTTTGGGTGGATCCACTGGTGCGGCTGTCATCGTGCACGCGGACACGTTGAAGCCGTTGTGTGAGCTTCACTCCTCGGCGCTCTCGCGCGTTTGGAACACGATTAAGGGTGGCGAGAGCGGCTGCGCCGTCGTCGACGTGACGCGACAGTCCATCTCGATCGGTGCCGGCGCTTCGTCGAGCAAAGGTCGCCAGGAAATCATCGCCACTCTAGCTTCGGATGGGTTCGTACAAGTGTGGGACGTGACAAATACGCTGACGAGCGCGCAAAACGCGACAACCAACATCAAGGCGACGCGCGTGTGTGGGGCGCACGTCCCGCCTCCTCCGGGGACCGAATCTGTAGCGGGCGCCTCGTCAGCTCCGCGATACGCGCTGGCTTTCGCCGTCGCGCCGGCCGCGGGAAAAGGTTTCGGGCGCCTTCTCAATTTAGTCGTCTCTTCGAGGTTAGCCCCGACGGAGGAAAATCCCGAAGCGTCCAAACCGGGCGACGCTGAGCTTGCCTTTTACACGCTCAAGAGCAACGGCGTGCTCTCCTACGGTTCGTCCATCGAGGGTTCGAGAGGCGTCACCAGAGCGCTCGCGCTCACGAACACGCACGTGTACGCCGCCATCGAGCACGTCGGCGTCGAGGACTCATCAGTCAACTCGGTCTTGTGTTGGCCTCTAGATGGTTTGCACCGCGCGAGAGAGGTTCGGTCGGGAGACGTCGAAGTCACCGAGCTCACGGAGTGGGGACACAGCGGTCGCGGTAACGCCGCCGCAGTGGAGATGATGAAACGATTCGGCGCGCTCAACGGGTACACGGCGGCGTCCGTCGCTCAGGCGTTGACCAAGGAAATCGA
>Ga0255770_10000867_pt1 | contig 28278 bp, 31 predicted proteins | sample 071ome_22_FD_179968 | JGI IMG/M metagenome (GOLD analysis project Ga0255770, IMG submission 179968) | Coastal salt marsh microbial communities from the Groves Creek Marsh, Skidaway Island, Georgia - 071404AT metaG (version 2) | ecosystem: Environmental > Aquatic > Marine > Intertidal zone >...
TCGTTGCTCGATTGTCCTGTTATTGCGGTCGTGGGTCAGGGTGAGGTTCAAGCTGCAATTGATGCAATGCGCATGGGGGCTCGACATGTTTTGCCATTGCCAATCCAAATCGATGCTCTAGAAGATGCCTTGAATGATGTTCTTGAGGTAAATAACAACTCGGGTTTTACCTGTGAGGCAGAGCAGTCAAGACAGTTACTCGCGTTAGCAGACCGTGTCGCACAAACTGACGTTACAGTATTGATTTATGGTGAGTCTGGCACGGGTAAGGAAGTGTTAGCAAAACACGTTCATGCGCATTCACCACGTGCTGATAAACCTTTCATTGCGGTTAACTGTGCCTCAATACCAGAGAGCATGTTAGAGGATATGTTGTTTGGTCATGAGAAGGGTGCCTTTACAGGTGCGCATCAGCGACACGAAGGTTTATTTGAACAGGCTCATCGTGGCACGATCTTTTTGGATGAGATTGGTGAGATGCCTTTGGTTCTTCAAGCCAAAATTCTACGGGTTTTGCAGGAACGTGAACTGCGTCGATTAGGTGGCAGCGAAATTGTTAAGTTAGATGTACGTGTAGTAACTGCAACCAATCGAGATTTAGCCGAGCGCGTTGCGGAAAAAGAATTCCGTGAAGATTTGTACTATCGCTTAAATGTTTTTCCACTAAAGATCGCACCTTTGCGTGAACGTGAAGAAGACATCATGCCGATTGCTAAAGCGTTACTCAAAAAGCATCAAGGTGTTGTTGGGCGACGTTGTAAGTTATCTAAAGCTACTGAGCAGTTCCTAAAAGCGTATCCATGGCCGGGCAATGTGCGAGAGCTTGAGAATGTGATTCAACGTGCCATGGTACTGGCCTTCGACGGCAATATTGAGATTGAGCATCTCTTATTGGAGCAAGCCAAGCCAGTTATCGATAAGCCAGTGTTAGCCCAAGAAGCGCCTTCGGTGAATACATCGCCATACATTGAAAAGGTCATACATGCCGATGAGGTACCTGCACCTGTTACCAAAACTGCTGACGATGCAGGTCTGAGTGATCTGACTTGGAAAAGTGAGTCACGCGTCATTTTAGATACCTTGACACGCTTTAGCGGTAATCGAAAGAACACAGCAGAGAAGCTGGGCATTAGTCCACGTACCCTGCGTTACAAACTAGCGAAATTAAAAGAAGAAGGCGTTGCTATCCCTTGAGGATAGGCAACGTTTTTGTGTGAGAGCAAACAATGACTGATGCAATTTCAACAGCAAATATGCAATCGATGATTACGAAGATGCGCATGATGGCAAATCAAATTTCGCCAGATGCAGCCAGTGGTATGCCGCAAGCGCAAGGTGCATCTTTTGGAGAGAGTTTAAAGACATCTCTGGATAAGGTGAATGAACTTCAATCGGTTGCCAAAGATAAGGCGAGTGCCTTCGAAATGGGTGAAGACATTGCTCTGACTGAGGTGATGCTGGCTAAAGAGAAAGCGGGTATCGCGTTTGAGGCCACACTTCAGATAAGAAATAAAGTGTTGTCGGCTTACCAAGAAATCATGCAGATGCCTGTGTGATTGGTTGGATTAAGAAATAGATCTTTATTGAGATAAGCGAATCATGGCAGAACAAGAACTTGCAATGGCACAAGGTGCTGATATGGCAGCTGCGGGAGCTACTGATCTAGCAGCGACCGATCAAGCAAAGCCATCAACCGGGCTTACAGAGAAGGCCGAAAGTACTGCTGGAAAGGTTGCAGATAAGGCCTTGAAGGTCTCTGATTTTATGGCGCAACCTGCGGTGCAGCGGGCAATACCTGCCATTATCGCATTGGTTATTTTGGTGGTTTCGTTAGTGATTTATTCGGTGTTTACCGGTAGCTCACATCGTCCGTTGTATGAAAACCTGAGTGAGGAGGATCGCTCGGCTGTTTATGCGGCTTTACAAGAAGCGGGTATTGATGCGCGCATTCAACAAAGTAACGGCATGATCACTGTATCTGACGAGGATTATCATCGCGCTAAAATGATGCTTGCATCGCAAGGATTGCCACAAGGTTCGGCGACTGGCGGCTTCGAAATGATACGTGGTGAACAATCATTGGGTACCAGTCAGTTCATGGAGCAGATGCGTTATCGATTAGCGATTGAAGAGGAATTGGCAGCTTCAATCTCGACGATCAATTCCATTAAAAAAGCTCGCGTACATCTCGCTATTCCGAAGCAGTCGGTGTTTATTCGAGATCGTGAAAAGCCAAAGGCTTCGGTTGTTGTTTGGCCGCATGGCGGACGCGTAGTATCAGACGGTCAAGTACAAGCGATTGTCAATATGGTGGCTTCAAGTGTTCCCTTTATGGATGCTGAGTCTATCTCGGTTGTCGATCGTTTTGGCAATTTATTACATTCCAGCACCAACTCCCCAGAGATGAAAATGAGTAACGAAAAGATGCGTTACCGCCGTTCTTTGGAAGAGATGTATCGCAGTCGTATTGTTGCGTTGCTGACACCATTTATGGGTCAAGAAAACATTCATGTTGAGGTAAATGCTGAGGTTGACTTTACAACTGTCGAAAGTATGAGCGAGTCATATCCGGGTCAATCTGCTGTACGAAGCGAGCAGTTATCTGAACGCCGTAATGCGAATAAAGAAGCGGTTGGTATTCCGGGTGCGATGTCAAATCAACCACCAGCAGATGCGCAACTTGTTAATACCGGAGAAGCGAATGCGCAGACTAATGGAGAGGCCAATAAAGAAACAACTGCTGCAATTAATCATAATTCAACGCGTAATTACGAAGTTGATCGTACGATTCGTCATGAAAAGAAAGTGGCAGGCCATCTCACTAAATTGACGGTTGCGATGGTATTAGATCAGCCAAAACCTGTTGAGGGTGAAGAGGCGAAGCCGCAAAAATCAATTGAAGAATTAGAGACCTTAATTAAGGGTGCAATTGGCTTCAATGAAGCGCGAGGCGACTCAGTCGTAGTGATGTCGACTGCCTTTGAAGAATTGCCACAAGCTGAAGAGATTCCCTTGTGGAAAGACCCTGATATGCAATCCATTGCTCGACAGATGCTTGTGGTGATTGCGTTTATCTTGCTCGTATTATTTGTATTCCGTCCTTTAATTCGCAACGTGGTCAATCCTGGCACGATGGTGAGTGGTCAGCAGGTTGCAATTGGCCCTGATGGTCAGCCAATTGCTATTGGTGAGGATGGTATGCCACACGATGAAAATATGATGCGAGAGGGTGAGACACTTGAAGAGATGAAGCAGCGCTTGCGTCCAAAGAAAAAATCATCAATCTCGGCAGATATGTTGGATACAGCGAATACTTATGATGACAAGGTTGCCTTGGTGCGCATGTTGGTATCTGAAGATTCACGCCGTGTGGCTAATGTAATGCGTGGCTGGTTAAAGCGTGATATTGGTTAAGGGGATTCGTAATGGCTGAAGCTGCATTAATGGACGATCAACAAGAACACTCTATCGAGCTCGAAGAAGAGCTGCGCCTTTTATCACCGACACAAAAAACAGCATTGCTGATGATGCTCCTAGGTGAGGAAGAGGCTGCCAGTATCTTGACGCACTTGGAGCCACGTGAGGTACAACACTTAGGCGCAGCAATGGTTTCCATTCAGGAGATCTCGCAAGAGGCGGTAAGTGCAGTACTTGACGAGTTTGTGGCAACAATTAAGCACCAAACGAGCTTGGGCTTTGGAACGTCAGATTACGTTGAAACGGTTCTGGTAAAAGCGTTGGGTGAAGATAAGGCGTCGAGTGTCATGGGTCGGATCATGCCGCGTAAAAGTACCGGTGGACTTGAGATTTTACGTTGGATGGATGCGCGTTCTATCTCCGAGATGATTCGCGGTGAACATCCTCAAATTATTGCCATTATTTTAGCGTTCTTGGATTACTCCCTAGCTGCCGACGTGTTGAGCTATTTAGACGAAGCTATTCGTCCTGAAGTAATGATGCGTGTGGCGAATCTCGAAACCATTCAGCCAGAAGCACTCGATGAGCTTGAAGTGATTATGAAGCAGCAGTTTTCTAATAATTCTGCGGTGAAATCATCAAGCGTCGGTGGTGTAGTTGCCGCTGCGAAGATCATGAACTTCACCAAAACAGAGATTGAAGGCGCGATCATGGGCTCAATGGAGACCGCGGATGAGGATCTTGCGCAGCGTATTCAGGACAATATGTTTGTGTTTGATAACTTGGTGGGTATCGATAATAAGAGTATCCAAGTACTCATGCGTAATATTGAAACCGATGAGTTGATGACCGCATTGAAGGGTGCTGACGAAGAAGTTAAAGACAAGTTCCTCGAAAATATGTCTAAACGTGCAGCTGAAATGTTCTTGGATGATATGGAAGCGAAAGGTCCTATTCGTCTCTCTGAGGCAGAAGAAGCGCAGAAGCAGATTCTGCGTAAAGCACGTAAGTTATCGGATGCTGGTGAGATTGTTCTAGCGGGTCGCGGCGATGATTTTGTCTAAGATCTGTAAATTAGGTCAGTGTGATGATGGGATAACCCATTGGGATCAAAATCTGAGTTCATGGATTCTTGAGCACGCTGAAGAGAGTGAAGAGTTTCGACCATTTTTTGCATTGTCATCAGAATCAGATGCGCCACCTGTAAAGGATCAATTTAATCCTGCAGAGGAGGTGGTTTCGAGTACTCGAGCGAATAAGGATCAGTGGAAGCCTATGCGACCTGAGTCTCTTAGTAAGCCCGAGCAAGCTACATCCGATTTTGAAGCCGCTAATGATGTGCCACCTGAAGATGAAGAGAGCATGGCTGAGTCTGATTCACAGGCGCCGATGCAAGATGAAAATGATGTTGATCACCTAGAGGCCGCAGACGAGCAGGCGCTTGAAGATGAGCCTGTTCTAACCTATGAAGAGGGACTACAAGTAGGTATTCAGCAAGGCGTTGAGCAAGGTCGACGTGATGCAGAACGCTTGGCTGAAGAAAAAGTCAGTCTGTTAAGACAAAAAATTGATTCGGTTATTCAAGCAATGACTGAGTCGCGTCAAATGGCTCTAGAAGAGCTTGATGATGATTTGGCGCGTTTATCTATGCATATAGCTCGTCAAATTTTACGGGCCGAGTTGTCGCTTTCGCCGGTAGCGATTCAAAAGTTAGTGGCGGTGTCACTTGAAAACTTTTCTCCCGATGATGCCCCTCGAGTGTGTTTAAACCCAAGTGATTTAGACATGATGCGAGAGGTTCAGTCCCCCTTATTTGAAAAAGTAACTTGGGTGGCAGATGAAAACCTGAGTTCAGGTAGTGTGAGAGTTGAATGTGGTGAACGTCGTACCGAAGATCTTGTTGAGGAGCGATTATCTGCGGTAGCGAACAAATTACTGAAAGACGTTGATGCTATCTTTTTAAAGCCGGTTACTTCACTCGATCAAGTTGATGATCGGGATTCTGCGGATGGATATGAGGCGGAAAAGGACGATTGATGGGTAGCTTTGCCGCACGTGTAGATCGTTGGGTTGAAGATATTCAGCTTCCACCGCCACCGGCACAGGGTGTGCTGACGCGTGTGGTTGGATTAACCCTAGAGGCGAGTGGCATAAATGCTTCAATTGGCTCTCGATGCGATGTTATTGCCCCTGATGGCAAGAGGGTTCAAGCGGAAGTTGTTGGGTTTTCTGATGGACGTTTATTGTTAATGCCATTTGAGCGGACTCGAGGCATTGCTCCTGGGTTTAGGGTGGTTGTTCGGTCAACGGGAAGTAACTTTGGTTTTAGCGAGTCCATGTTAGGACGTGTCTTTGATGGTATGGGTATGCCATTAGATGATGGTGATCCGATTACGCCGACTGCTTTTCGTTCAATCAATACTGATCCTATTAATCCATTATCTCGTCGCCCAATAAATGAGCCACTTGATGTTGGTGTGCGCGCGATTAATTCATTGTTAACGGTTGGTCGTGGTCAGCGACTTGGTTTAATGGCTGGTAGTGGTGTGGGCAAGAGTGTTTTGCTCGGGATGATGACGCGTTATACCAAAGCTGATGTGGTGGTTATTGGTTTGATCGGTGAGCGTGGTCGAGAAGTCCATGAGTTTGTTCGCGATACGCTAGGTGAAGAGGGTATGCGACGCGCAGTAGTTATTGCTGCGCCGGGTGATACGTCGCCAGTCTCTCGTTTGCATGGCGCATCATTAGCGACAGCTGTTGCGGAGTATTTTCGCGACCAAGGTAAGCATATTTTGTTGTTAATGGATTCGCTAACACGTGTTGCTCATGCGCAACGTGAGATCGGCCTTGCGGTGGGTGAGCCGCCAACGACGAAAGGTTATCCACCTTCGGTATTTACATTGATGCCATCACTCATCGAACGAGCAGGTAATACCAACGTAGCCAATGGCTCAATTACTGCTTTTTATACTGTTTTGGCGGAGGGTGATGATCAGCAAGATCCGATTGTTGATGCAGCGAGAGCGATCCTTGATGGTCACATTGTTTTAACGCGTGAATTGGCCGCTCAAGGGCATTTCCCTGCTATCGATATTTTGCAATCGGTGAGTCGTTTGATGCCGCAATTAGCAAAGCGTCAGCATCAAGAAGCAGCAAAAGAATTTAGAAGGGTCTATTCCGCTTATGAGGAGCACCGAGATCTCATCAGTGTGGGTGCTTATCAACGTGGAGCGAATGCAGATGTTGATCAGGCGATTCGTCAACTACCGTTTATTAAAAACTTTTTACAACAGGATATGAGTTCAGCTGTGAGCTTTTCAGAGTCTTTGGATCAGCTTCAGAACATTCCCGAAGAGGTGGATGATGCTAATGAAGACAGAGGTCGCAAGTTAAAGATGGGGAAAGCATCTACACCTAATGAAAGTGAGGTGATGAATGGCTAGTACTAAGTGGGAAACATTAAAAGATCTGCGACAACGCAAAGTCGATCATGCTCATGCCTTATTACTTGAAACTGAAAAGCGGAAAAAGGAGGCTGTTCAGTCTTTGAACCAAGTACTTGGTTACATAAAAGAATATCGAGCGAAAATTAAAGCGGACGAAAATGCGACTGTATCGGTTAGCAATTTGTCTCGATCCCGTCATTTTTTGCAGCAGTTGATTCAATCCTCAGCGCAGCAAGAGCATTTGTGTATTCAACTGACGTATCAAGCCCAACAAGACCAAGCAGAGCTTATGCGGTGCCGTGCTGATTTGAAGGCGATTGAAAAGCTGGATGAGAAGGATAGGCATTTGGAGAGGAAAAAAATCGCGGAGCGAGAGGCTAAGGACCTTGATGAACTAGCCAGATCGCAATTTTCGGGTAATTTGCATCCTCATGGCTAGTGCGTCAAAGATTTGACTCGAATGGACTTACTTTAGCTACCGTTGAGTGACGATAATTCTAAATTTATTTATAAATCAATATTATAGGGATAATTTTTCACCAAATTGAGGCCTTTCATCAAGACTACTGTAGTTTTGGCAAGCAATTTGCATTAAGACCTGTGAAATTAATTTTTAGGTCTGATTAGGATAAGCAGCCTGTGGAAAATTCAACGTTAAAACTTTTCGGTCTGTTGCAGAGCAATGTGGTTGAGAATGTATCAAATAACAATAAAAATCAATCAGTTAACAATGCTGAGGCTGCGGGTGTCTTTAAGCAATTATTGGCCATACAAACACAATTAAAGAGCAAAACAGAGCTGCCTGAGGGTGTCAAAGGTTTGCCGCTTGTCGGCAAGCAGTTGCCTGAAGGCGTTTTGGAGCAGCTAGAACAGCTCGAAGAGTCTGATTTAGCCGTTTTAGCTGAACAAATTGTGACTCAAGAGTACCCAAATGTTTCGCAGTTTCCGGGTTTGAGCGGCTCAACTGAATTAACGTCAGTTATTAAGAGTTCACCGGTCATTGCTCAATTGGCATCACAATTGGCTACTGGAGAGTTTCAGGACTCTAAGGCGGATGTGATTCGAGGTCCTTGGACAAATGAGCAGCTAAAGAATGCACAAGCATTTGTTGGATCAAAAGAGGTTGCTGAAGATGTCCTTAAGGTTACGCAGCATACTAATGCTCAGCTTAGAGATGAGGATCTGTTAGCGATAGCTAAGCAGACATCTGTTATTCAGCTTGAAGCGGCACGTCAAAAACGTTTCACCGCTACTGATTCACCTCGCGAGGTTGTTGAAAATCTATTGCGCCAGGTTGAAGGAAAGTTACGAGCCAAAGTGCAATCAACGGTGACTTCTGACACACCTTCCGGCATCAAGGTAACGACGGCAGATAACTTCTTGATGAATCGAAGTGTGTTCAAAGCGAATGCCGCAGAACCAGTTTTAACCAAAGCAATACAGTTTGATGCATTAATGGGTTCTACACGTTCAGAGTCTGCATCAGTTTCTGTGCAAGCGACTACGTTAAATTTCCTTAACCAACGCGTTTTCAATAAATTTAATAACGAGGTTGATGGTTCACGTGTTACTACCTCTACACCATTAACATTATCTACAAGTGATACTGCGCAACATGCAACAGAGCAGTTACAGCGTACGGCGGGTGCTTTCCGTGACCAGTTGATAACGCCACAGAATGAAGAGCGTCTACAAAAGGCAGTAGGTGAGCGCATCATGCGTATGGTGGAGTCAGGTAATTGGGATACCGAGATGGAATTAAATCCAGCACGTTTAGGCACAATTCGAATTCGTCTTTCAATGGAGGGTAGTGAACTTCAGGTTGCGATGTCCTCGCAGAATGCAGGCGTACGTGATTTGCTAGAAGCATCTATGACGCGTTTGCGTGATGGCTTAAATGACTCTGGTATTGCGTTAGCGAATTCAACCGTTGATCAAGAATTAAGCCAGCAATCAGGTGGATCACAGAAAGAGCAGGAACAGCAAGCTGACTCGGTAGCTTTAAAAGCAAAACATAATAGTGATGACGTTGTTGAGCAAAGCGCTCAACAATCATCCCATGATGGTGAGCTTGATACGTTTGCCTAATTTATAATGGAACATTAATTAAGAATTAAACGAGGTAATGACGATGGCTGAAGATGAAAAGCCTGAAGGCGCCGGCGAAGAAGGTGAGGGTAAAAAGAAAGGCGGGCTAATGAAGATCTTGGTCTTCGTCTTTGGCGCGCTTTTGCTGATCATTGTAAGTGTGGGTGCAACGCTGTATCTCACCGGTTTCTTTGATGTGAAAAATGAGCAAGCATCAACGGAGGTTATTCAGGACCTTGAGAAAACCATGGTGGATGCAGATGGTAAGCCTATCGAAGATGAGGGCCCTGAGAAAAAGCCTAAAGATTTGCCAGACTCACAGAAATTTGAACAGTCTTACCAAGATTTCAAGGCCAAATTTACGGTGAATGTGCCCAATAGTAAGAAGTATGTTCAATTCTCTTTATCAGTGATGACCTACTATGATGAGCGAGTGCTAGGTAATGTGGATAAGCATGAGACAGCTTTACGTTCGGCTGTCATTGGTCTTGTTGCACTAGAGCCTGCCGAAACATACCAGTCTCAGGAAGGTATGGATAAGCTCAAAGAGCGCATTAAAGATGCCTTGAATCGTGTGTTGATGAAATACGAAGACTTTGGTGGCATCGAAGAGGTCTACTTCACTGAGTTTGTATTGCAGTAAATCGTTATGAGTCCGTCGTCACAATTACTTTCGCAGGAAGAGATTGATGCATTGGTTACCAGTGCAGATGCGGACTCGTCTGGATTTAGCTCACCGGGGATTTATAAAACGAATCCCAATGCGAAATTTTATGATTTAGCAAGCGAAGACAGTGGCCTTGTGGCGCATCTAGGTGCGCTTGAGATGATCTCTGATCGTTTCTCCAGATTGTTCCGTGTGACGCTCTCAGGCATGCTGCAATACCAGCCGAAAATTCGTGTGGCAGAGCTTCGTGTTGAGTCGTTTCAGGATTATCGTAAGCAGCTTAAAATTCCATTGTCGCTTAATATTATTAAGCTTGATGGTCTGCGTGGAAATGGTCTAATCGTTATTGAGCCGCAGATTATTTTTAATTCGCTAGACCGATTCTTTGGTGGTGGTGGTAAGTCACGCACGACAGTTGAAGGGATGCGCGAGTTTACACCTACAGAAAGTCGAGTGATTCAAATGATCGTCCAAGGTGTGTTTAGCGACTTAAAAAAGTCGTGGGACCCCGTTTATAAGTTGGATTTTGAACACGTTAATAGTGAAATTAATCCGCAGTTTGCTCAGATTGTTGATGACTCTGATTTGGTGATCATTTCAGATTTTGAAATAGAAATGGCTAATGACATATCGGGCACTATTCAGGTGGTATATCCCTTTGGTGCAATGAAACCGATTCGCCATTTGCTCAAGAATCAGGTGCAAGCAGATTATGCAGATGAGCGTGACCGTGCTTGGAAGCGTCAATTAAAAGATTGTGTCAAGGATGTGGAGCTAGATCTGAAATCAGATCTAGCTTACCCGCGTATTTCTTTGTTGGATTTAATGAACCTTAAGGTTGGTGACATTATTCCAATCAAGATGCCTGACACCGTAGTTGTTCAAGTTGAAGGTGTGCCAACCTATGAGGGTATCTATGGCACCGTTAATGGTCATGCAGCAATTCGTTTGCTGGGCCTTAAAAAAGAAGAGGGTAAGTCATGAGTGACGAACAGAAAGACGTTGCGGAAAAGGCACCAGAAGAAGAGGTAAAAACCCTCGCTACATTGGAAGATGAGATGGACTTGGACGTTCTTCAGAATATCCCAGTCACCCTGTCTGTTGAGGTTGGCAGAACGGGAATGCAAATCCGTGACTTGCTCAAACTCAGTGAAGGTAGTGTGATTGAGCTTGATCGCGTTGCCGGTGAATCAATTGATATTTTAGTAAACAACACGGTTATTGCCCGTGGTGAAGTAGTTGTAGTTAATGAGCGTTACGGTGTTCGTTTGACGCAAGTGCTCGATGCTGCTGACCGGTTACGTAAAATTTAACCAGAGTGACTGGCGATGAATGGTGAACTTTCCTTGGTGCAGCCTTTGCTAGGACTAGTCTTTGTTTTCCTGGCAATGTTTGGTGTGTTTTGGATTGTTCGTAAGCTTCAAGATAAAAAGAACATTTTTGGCGGAAAATCAATCCATATTATTGAGGCCGCATCTGTTGGTACTCGAGAGCGCATTGTTATTGCTTCTGTAGAAGGCAAGCGCTTAGTCTTAGGTGTAACTGCTCAATCTATTAATTTGCTCAAAGAGTTAGAGCAAGCTGAAGGTGACACGAGCACCTCTACGATTACACAGCCAAAGAAGGAATCTTTTAAGACACAGTTAACTCAATCTCTTGGCTCGGTATTGCCGCAGCGGGGTAAGCAATAATGTCGTCGTTGTATCTAAAACTATTGATGGCATTACTGATGGGCCTATCTTCTGGTCAATTGCTGGCGAATGAAGCATTGATGCCAGGCGTAGTTGTGCAAAATCAACCGAATGGCGATCAAACTTATAGCCTGACTCTTCAAATATTAGCGTTAATGACAGTGCTGACATTGTTGCCAGCACTTTTGCTAACGACAACTGCATTTGCTCGAATCATTATTGTCCTCTCAATTCTTCGACAGGCAATGGGCACTATGCAAACGCCCCCTAACCAAGTGTTGATTGGTCTCGCACTATTTTTAACTTTTTTTGTCATGGCGCCAGTTTTTGAGCGTGTAAATACTGAGGCACTACAGCCTTACTTGAGTGGTTCACTTGAAGCGGAACCTGCATTGGAAAAAGCTATTGTTCCAATGCGTGAGTTCATGTTGTTACAAACACGTGAAACAGATGTTGCTCTCTTTGCTAATTTAGTTGGGCAGGATGTTATTGAAAGTAAAGATGCGATTCCTTTACGTATTTTGATTCCAGCATTTGTAACCAGTGAGTTAAAAACCGCCTTTCAAATCGGCTTTATGATTTTCATTCCTTTCGTGGTTATTGATCTAGTTGTGGCGAGTGTTTTGATGTCAATGGGTATGATGATGTTGTCACCAATGATGATCTCATTGCCATTTAAATTGATGCTTTTCGTTTTGATCGATGGCTGGCAATTGACCTTGGGTACATTGGCAGGAAGCTTCTTTCCAGCAACATAGTGAGATTGACGATGACGCATGGTGAAGTTTTAGATATTGGTCGTGAAGCACTTTGGATGGTTGCCTTAATCTCGGCGCCTTTGTTGTTGGCTGCACTGGGCGTTGGCTTGTTGATTGGTATTATTCAAGCAGCCACCTCAATTAATGAAATGACTTTAAGTTTTATTCCAAAGCTTGTTGCACTTGTTGTGGTTATTTATCTTTTTGGTAGTTGGCAGTTGTCGGTATTAACCGATTTTGCTCTTCGTCAATATGAACGAATACCTTTATTGATGGGTGGCTAAAAATGTTTGTCGTGATGGATGACATTTTGGCCTTTTTTTATAGTTTTCTTTGGCCATTCACACGAATTAGCGCAGCGTTATTAGTCGCGCCAGTATTTTCTGCGAGATCGGTTTCTATTCGATTAAGAATTGTATTGGCAGCAGCATTAACCTTTGTTATTTACCCGCTGTATGAATGGCCTGTTATTGATGTCTTAACTGGCTCAGGCTTTGTTCTTTTTTTGCAGCAGATTGCCTTAGGTATTCTAATGGGATTTATTCTGCAAATTGCTTTTGCTGCTATTAGTGCAGCGGGTGACTACATTGCAGTATCCATGGGCTTGAGCTTTGCGATGATGGCTGATCCTAATAATGGGCACCAAACACCTATTCTTTCTCAGCTTTTCGTCATTATTGCCACCTTGTTGTTTTTAACGGTGGGTGCACATTTAGTATTAATAGAAATGTTGCTAGATAGCTTTCGCTTGGTTCCTGTGGATGAAATTGCCTTTAATGCAGAGCTGGTCGCTGATTTTTTACGCTGGACCTCAATAATATTCACTGGCGGTATGATGATTGCGCTTCCAGCTATGATGACCTTGTTGGTTAAGAATATGGCAATGGGTGTGGTATCTCGTGCAGCACCTTCACTGAATGTGTTTGCTGTAGGTTTTCCAGCTGCAATGCTCGTTGGTTTTGTTTCATTGGTGATTTTGATGCCATCAATGACGACTGGAATGCAAAGCCTATGGGTTGATGGATATAGCCAAATTCAAATGTATTTGGGGGTTCGGTAATGGCTGAAGATAGCAGTCAGGAAAAAACGGAACTCCCTACCGCTCGTCGCTTGGAAAAAGCACGTGAGGATGGCGATGTTGCCCGTTCTAAAGAGCTTTCAATGGCAATGATTATGATTGTCACATCGGCGCTCATGATTTTTATGGGTGGCGATATTGTTATGTCATTAGGTCATATGATGACTGATGGTCTATTGTTAGATAGGGCACTCATTTTTGATGTCCAGTTATTACCTGTCCATTTGGCCACAATTCTTTTTGAGGGTTTTTGGGCTATCGTTCCCATTTTGCTTGTCACACTTTTTATCACGCTATTGACTCCGGCATTTATGGGTGGGTGGATATTTTCTACCAAAGCCTTTATGCCAAAGGCTTCTAAATTATCGCCAATTAAAGGATTTGGCCGTATGTTTGGGGTGAAAGCCATCGTTGAGCTATTAAAGGCTGTGGGTAAGTTTTTATTAGTTGCTGGTATCGGATTATTTACATTGACCTGGTATTCAGATGGATTGTTGGGCTTGGGTAAGGGCAGTCCTGAGGCGGCCTTTATGCAAGCAGGGGAGATAATGGCATGGAGTGTGTTCTTCATGTGTTTATCATTGGTGCTTATCGCTGCGATCGATGTGCCATTTCAGGCCTACCAGCACACCAAAAAGCTCAAAATGACCCTTCAAGAAGTCAAAGATGAAATGAAGGATGTTGAAGGTCGCCCAGAGGTTAAAGCAGCCATACGTCAGAAGCAGCGTGAGATGTCCATGCAGCGAATGATTGATGCGGTTCCAGACGCTGATGTCGTCATTGTTAACCCAGAGCATTTTGCTGTTGCCTTAAGTTATGACCAGGCCTCTGAAGGGGCGCCTAAGGTTGTTGCAAAGGGTGTTGATCATATGTCTGATCGTATTCGTGAAGTGGCTAAAAAGAATGCCATTGAGATTGTTCGTTTACCGACGCTTGCTCGAGCGATTTACTACACAACAGAGCTTGATCAAGAAATTCCAGAGCCTTTGTACTTGGCAGTTGCTCAAGTGCTGAGTTATGTCTTCTCGTTAAATAACGAAATGTATGGTGATTCTCAAGCTGAGTTGCAACAAATTGATGTGCCTGATGATTACCAATTTGACATTAACGGTAATCCGGCGGTTGCTTGATAGCCAATTGATGCGGAGTGTCTTATGACAGATAAAGATGACAAATTTAGACGTGTGATGGCAGACCCAAAAGAAACTGGTGTTTCTAAAGATCATGAGGATCAATCGGCATCTAATAATCAAGTAATAAATGCTGAAACTGGGCTTCCAGTTGAAAAGGATGCATTAGGAACAACGTTAACGGCAAGTAAGGCCCAAAAGGATGAACCCAATGGTGATCTCAGCTTGTCCGCTGATGATGAGGTTGATACGTCAAATATTTCAATGACAGCCCAACCATCAAAAGAGTCATTAGAAAGAGATGTGGACCTTGAAGCGAAAAAAGAAGTTGATGCTACTGACATTGCTTTTAAGGGTGATAAGAAGTCTGAAAAAGATAATGCTGATTTAGCTTTTGCCGGGAAAAACGAATCTGAGCTGTCAGATATTAGTTTTGCAGGAGATAAAGAAAAAGTTGAAGGCGATGCCACTGACATTGCTTTTAAGGGTGATAAGAAGTCTGAAAAAGATAATGCTGATTTAGCTTTTGCCGGGAAAAACGAATCAGAGCTAACAGATATTGGGTTTGCTGGAGATAAAGAAAAAGTTGAAGGCGATGCCACACTTGCAGCTAAAAACACGGCTGAATATCACGCTGAGCTTTGCCAGAAGGCTGAAACATTAAATACTGAGCTTGAATTGCTTGCTGAGGGAGCTCGTGAAAGCGCTCAAAAGGCTCAGGAAACGATGGAAGAGGTTGAACGGATTGCAAAAGCTAAAAACATACCTAGCCGTTTGGCCTCTCGCTTAGCGAATGTTAAATCGGCAACAAGCAAAATTAAAGACTCAACGGCTAGCTTGGCGGCTAAGCGTGATGCACTGAAAGGTGGGAAATAACCATGAGTGATAGTAACGATAAAAAACCAGAAGAAACGGTTGATTCAGAAGCGGTCATTGAGCAGGTAGAACCCACTGAAGAGAGTCAACTAGAGCGGGCTGAAGATATGGGGAGTGTTGATTCAGTTGATCAATCCGTTGATGAGGCCACTCACGATGTTCTAGATTCAGAAAATGTAGATGGTAGTGACTTGCCTGATGAAGAAGAGCATGAGCAATCATCTATAGAAGCGATGACAGAGATAGCTTTAGATTCTGCTGAGGCAGCAAATCATGCGGCCGAGAGCGCAAATGCTTCGGCAGAACTGATTATTGGAAGTGTTGCGGCGTTTAACGAATCGATGGCTGGAGTGCAAAAGAAGCAAAACATTATGTTTTGGGTTTTTGCTGGCCTCTTGATTGTTTCGGCATCTGTTAGCGGTGTTCTATTAGAGCGTTTTACTCAGAGTGCTGTGCAAGCGGATGAGATCATGCTAACGGTTGGTAAGCGCGTGGTACAATTGGATGCCGATGTAAAGCGTATGGCTAAGTTGCGTGAAGAGTTGAACGGTCTCAATGAGACTAACATTGTGCTTAACATGCAGGTCACGGAAGCGCTTAACAATATGAGAGATTATGAAAAGCAAGCTCAGGTTCGAGAAGAGTCCGGGATCAAGCGCACTCAAGAGATTTTAGATCGTATTTCGAATCGTTTGGATGTGAAGTTTGATAAGTTTGCCGAAACAGTGACTTCATTAGAAGACAAAGTTAAACATAATGCGATTCGTCTTGAGAAAGTTGGTGATGAACTATCCGAGCTAACAATTTCGGTCAATGAGATGAAAGATCAGCAATTGGTTGAAAAGCTAGATGCATTAATAAAGCTTGAACAACATCGTTATTACGACATGATGAGTAAATCGAGTAATGATAAGGATCTCAAGAAAGATGACGTTGAGGCAGTGTGTGTACCTAGATTAGGGTTTCCTTGCCCATAAATAATCTAACGCTATGAGATATGCGATTTCGCTGCAGATAGTAATTTCTTTTGCCTGCTTATTGCTTGTCTTGCTGCTTTGGTCTCGGGGCCCAGTGGTACATAAAGAGAATTTGGCGGACTTGATCGTTGGTAATTATGTTTTAGGTACATCATCCAACGTGACTTCATTTGTTGGTGATCCGGTATCTGAGAAAGATAAGCCTACTTTAGTGACGGCGGATAAGATTATTGATGAACCAGCTTCGCCAAAAGTGTATGTCGTTAAGTCAGGAGATACATTAGGTCACATTGCGCAACGTTTTGAACTTTCTGTCGCTAGGTTAAAGGCGATGAATGAGTTGCAGTCAGATGTTATAACTATCGGAAGAGAGTTAATAGTAAGTGAAGCTCAGTGAGCTTTTATCTAATTAATTTGGGTAACGGATCCATTTATCTTGAGGAATGTGGTCAAATTTATTCCCGTTGCTATAGCTAAAAACATAGTTTCTGATGTCATCAACTGTGGGAATGATGATGGTCTCGCCAACCAGGATGTAGTTTCCATTGCCGCGAAAGAAACCATTTGGATTCTTGTCTACAATGATTTTTTCTATAATTTCCAAATTTAGTGGCGTATTACCATAGCTATGCATCGCTAGCTGACTAAGCGTGTCATCCGCTTGTAAAATATATTTTGTACCAGGCTTCAAGTCCCCAGGTTTTTTTTTGAGGGCCCTTTGTGTCTGTTCAAAATCACCCATGAGCACTCTTAGTGCTTGTTGGTGTTCAGCTTCACGAGCGGTTTCAGCATGCACTAAAGAGACTGCGCCAAGTGAAATTAATAGAAAACTTAGATAAGCGATTGATGCGACTTTCATGCGAATTACCGATTAAAAGGATACAACGATCTTCTGACCGCTAGATGCGATTGGCAGATCGCCTGCAATTGGTTTAATGCTAGCGTGATTTGCGGCTAATTTTTCAACAGTGTATAGATTCATTGAAGACATGTTTGCACTATTGCTGCGCACATTGAAGTTCGCCTTTTCATCAAGCAGTAATAAGTGCTGACCTTCGCTGAGTCCGTGGTTGCTTCCAAGGCTTAGTCGTACGGCATTCTGATTAAGTTTGCGTGTTTTAGCGACTACTGGGTAACAGGATAGCGCACCATCAATGCTTGGCCAGATGTTATTTACCCATTGAGTGATTAGCCGACGTTCATCACTTGTGGCGGAAAGTGAAGCCGATTCATTCAAGCCAAGGGCTTTAGTGTAATAACCGCCATTAGGTAATGTAATGCGTATGCCGACTAAGGTATCTTTTTTAATATTACTGTTAAGAACGGTATTAACAAAACCTAGAGGCAAGCTAATAGCTGATTTGCCAAATCCCAGCATTTTACCTGCGACTGTTCTTGGTTCTTCGTCATAGCCACCAACAGATAGAGTAAACATATCACCAGCACGTACGGCGGAAACTTTAAGCACATGCTCATTAGATGGCCGCTTAGCCATCAGATAGCTCTTCGCATAATGGCTTGTTTGTGGGCCTGACTTTTGGCTTTCTGAGTAAATTAAGTCAGCGCTGTTGTTTACTTTACTTTTAAGAATCTCTTTTGCGCTAATGAGAACAGCGTTGATGTCATCTTTTATAGCTGACGGTGTCAAATTCGAGGGTGTCAGCTGAATGCTCACTTCGCGTTTTAAAGGTGAGTGGGCTGATTGGCATTGTTGGGGCGATGTAAGATCACGTTTTTTGTTTTCTGTGCTTTTTAGCAGAGCTTTAACTTTCACGCGGTAAAGACCACCCAGACGATCTTCACCATAAATCGACATATTTTGGATGGGTGACTGAGTGCTGAGATGAACGCTTTCGCTTAACGAGCCATCGGTAGTCATTAGGCTGTGACTTGTGATCTGAGTTGATTGTGCAACTGCGATATTTCGCAATGCGTCAGCAATCGCATCTAAGCGTGCTTGAGATAGCTGCTTCTGCGTTGCATTTTTTCCACCTTGAATAATAGAGCTACCCTCAGCATGAACAGTCACTGCTTGTGCTGCTGGGGTAATAGCTAACACTGTAAGGAATGATAAATATCTAACAGATGCTTTAAGAGTTGTTTTCATAATGGCCACTAAAAAGTGAATTACTTAAACAAGAAAAGATTACGTATTTCGTTAACGCGCTTTTCTGACAGCTCAAGTCGAGTTTCGTAACTGTCACCGCCGATCGGCTCGATGCTAACTAGGCGAGCGCCGTAAATAAGACCCTGAACATGCGCTCTTACTGCATCATTTGTCGCTACCATGTCTTCAACGGTTGTTGAGGCGTTGATACTTTGACCATAAACGCGTTCAGTAAGATTACGATAAGCATCAATTTTGGACGCACGAATAGCCATTAATCTACGCTGAGAAGGGTTGTCGCTTGATTGAGCGCTAATATTGGCATAACCACTACTAATAAGAACACCTTCTTGATAGACAGGCGCTATTTCACTTTTTACTACCTCTTTTTCATCAGCGGTGTTGGGTGTTGAGACGAAGGAGGATATCGAGTCTCCCAGATCTGATAAGGATGCACAGGCTTGCAGTGTCAAAGCGATCAGAATTACCAAAAATGCGCGTTTCATTGCGTTCTCCGGCCTTATTTAGGCCAATTCAGAAATTAGTTGGAAGTCACGTTGTTTATCGTCACTTTAGCTAAATTCTTGAGTTTGGCCTGTCTTTAAAAGTGAATGGCATACTTATTGCTGCAATAGTTCCTAAGTTCTTTTGGAGGTTTAGATGTATTTTTCTCACTCCTCTTCAAAGAAATACAAAGTAAAGATAAAACAGTAACTTAGGTTTCTTTCTTAATGTGTAAAAACACTAATGGAATCCTGGGACTTTAGGGTAGATCAATCAGCATGGTCGATGCGCTGACGCTTCAGTTGTCAAATATTTGGCGAAATTTCGCCATGCCAGGATTGTCGTCGTTAGCGATCCCGTTGGTGCTGTTTTGCATCATCGTCATGATGGTGATTCCGCTTCCTCCCATTTTGCTGGACCTGTTTTTCACAGCTAACATTGCACTTTCTCTGATCATCGTGATGATCTGTATAAGCGCGCTTAAGCCACTGGATTTTTCCTCTTTCCCGACAGTTATTCTCTTTGCGACCTTGCTCCGTCTGGCGCTGAACGTTGCTTCAACTCGTGTGGTGCTAGTGGATGGGCATACTGGACCTGATGCCGCGGGTAACGTGATTGAGGCTTTTGGTGAGTTCATTATCGCGGGCAACTACCTGATCGGTATTATCGTTTTCTCAATTTTGATGATCATTAATTTCGTTGTTGTCACTAAAGGTGCTGGTCGAGTATCTGAAGTTACAGCACGCTTTACCTTGGATGCGATGCCGGGTAAGCAGATGGCTATCGATGCAGATTTAAATGCTGGGATTTTGACCAAAGAAGAAGCAAAAGCACGTCGAGCAGAAGTTGCTGCAGAGTCAGAGTTCTACGGTTCAATGGATGGTGCAAGTAAGTTTGTTAAAGGCGATGTTATTGCGGGCCTGATTATTTTGATGATCAATTTAGTGGGTGGTTTGATCATCGGTACCGCTTTTCACGATATGTCTTTTTCTGATGCTGCTCAAACTTATGTTCTTTTGACGATTGGTGATGGTCTCGTTGCTCAAATTCCATCTTTATTGTTGGCAACTGCAACCGCAATCATCGTAACGCGTGTATCAGCTGATACAAAAATGCATAGCCAGCTGACGACGCAAATGGGTCATTTCCAGCCATTGGCAGTGACTTCAGGAGTATTGCTAATTTTGGGCCTGATCCCTGGCATGCCAAATATGATGTTTTTGCTGCTTGCTGCAGTGTCAGGTAGTTTGGCTTATTACTCTTTCAAAAATAATAATAAGGTTGCTGAAGAGCCGGAGATTTCTGAAGAAGAGGCACGTGCAGCACGTGAGACAGCTGAGCTGTCTTGGGATGATGTGCCTAAGCTTGATGTGATTGGTTTAGAGGTCGGTTACGCCCTGATTCCACTTATTGATAAAGAGCAAGGTGGAAACTTGATGCAACGTATCAAGGGTGTGCGGAAAAAGTTATCACATGAGCTTGGATTCTTAGTTCAAACTGTTCATATCCGAGATAACCTTGATCTTTCTCCTAATCAATATCGAATCAATATCAATGGTGTCGTCAGGGGTCAAGGTGAGCTGATGCCGGGTCGTGAGTTGGCAATCAATCCTGGGGTGACTCATGGCACATTGAGTGGTAAGGAGACTCGTGATCCTGCATTTGGTCTAGAAGCGACCTGGATCGATGTGTCACAAAAAGAGTATGCGCAAACACTAGGTTTTACCGTGGTTGATGCATCGACAACGTTGGCAACTCATTTGAATAAAATTCTTCAGGAGAATGCTAAAGATCTATTAGGTCATGATGAAGCTCAGCAATTATTGGATCAGTTGGCTTCCTCGGCACCAAAGCTTGTTGAGAGTCTTGTCCCTAAGAAAATTTCATTGGGCGTCTTTACTGCTGTTTTACAGAATTTACTTGATGAAGGTGTTCCTATTCGTAACATGAAAGGTATTGTTGAGGTTCTTTCACATCACGCTGATAAAACTCAAGACCCTGACCAGCTAACGTCAGCGGTTCGCCCAAGTCTTGGCCGTATGATTGTTCAGTCATTGGCTGAAATTGGTGAGGATATGTCTGTGATGACGCTGGAGCCTGATCTTGAGCAGTTACTACATACGATTCTTCAGCAAGGCGCTGAGAATGGGGAAAACCTAGAGCCAAATCTGGCTGAACAGTTGCTTACGAATCTCTATCACGCGAGTGAGGATTTGGTAGAGCAGGGCATTCAGCCTGTCTTGATCGTGTCACCCAGTATTCGTCCTTGGGTGGCGAAGTTTGTCCGTCACCGTGTACCGGGTCTTGCTGTGCTTGGATTTAATGAAATTCCAGATGAGCAGGGTATCAAGGTGGTTAGAACTATTGAGCGCAAAGGCGCAGAGCAGTTACCTAACGAGTAGGTAAGAGAGGATTGCGATGAATATCAAACGTGTCGTTGAAAAAGATACCCGCACAGCATTTGAGGTAATCAAAGAAAAATACGGTGAAGATGTAGTTATTTTGTCTAATAAGCGCGTCGGTAAGCAGGTTGAGATTATGGTTGCTATTGATCTCAATGATGGAAGCTACAATTTGCAAGATGATCCTGAGTCGGGTGTTGGTAAAGCAAAAGTAATTGATAAGAAAAAAATTCATGCTCCAGATGAAGCGAAGGGCGCGCCGACGGTAGCGTGGATGGAAGCACGTAAAAAAGCTGACGCTGCCAACTCTTTAAGACATCGCGAGCCATTAAGTGAGCAAGAGAGTATTGAGCAAGTCAGAAAACTACTCGAAAAGACCAAGCCAATAGTTGAGAGAGGAGATGTTGTAGAGAGTCCGGCATTAGTTTCCGAAAATAGCGAACTAGATGATATTAAGTTTGAGATGAGTCAATTGCGCGACATGTTTAAAACGCATCTTGATATCACAGCTCGAAATGAACGCGAATCACTCAGCGTTGAGGCAAAAAATATTATTGAAAAGTTGCAAGCTCAGGCTGTTTCTGCTGAGCATATCGACTCGATTCAAAAAGAGGTTCTAAGGCAGGGTCGCAAACGAGATTTTTGGAAGAAGACAGTCGCTTGGTTGAATATGGCGATGGTTAATTCGACAGTTGATCCTGTAAAAGATGGGGGCATTTATGCCTTTGTCGGACTGTCTGGTGTTGGTAAAACAACAACTATTGCTAAATTGGCATCTCAAGCAGCATTAAAGTATGGGAAAGATGAAGTCGCTTTAATTACGTTAGACCACAATCGTATTGGCTCAAAAGAGCAAATGAAGTTATTTGGCATGATGCTTGGTGTGAATGTTGTCAATGCCTCAAATACGGCTGAACTTCGTGATAGATTACGTGAAGTTGAGCAAAAGCGTGTTGTTTTGATTGATACGGCAGGCGTTACTCTTCGTAACGACAGTTTGCGAGTGAATTGCGAAGCATTGCAATCAAGTCACCCTAAATTGAACGTGGTGCTTACATTGTCTGCTAATAATCAAAGCGCTAGCAACGATAAGATTTGTCAAGATGTCGACGATTTGATCTGTGGGTTAATCGTTACTAAGCTTGATGAGGCAATGATTCTTGGCGGTGTTATATCCACATTGCGCAACTCAGGTTTAGGCTTAATTGGTGTTAGTTGTGGCCAAGAAATTCCTAGTGACTATCAATCGTTTAGTCCTGCTGAATTGATTGATAAGTGCTTCTCAATCGAGCAAAATATTGAAAGTGAAAAATCTGCTCATTCGCAGCAGGCAAGTGCGGCTTGACCGCCAAAATTTGTATCTATGTCTGATCAGTCACGAATTCAAGTTATTGCGCTAACAAGTGGTAAAGGCGGTGTGGGTAAAACCAATGCCTCTGTCAATATTGCCGTTGCGTTGCAGCAAGTAGGAAACAAAGTTCTCCTGTTGGATGCTGATCTTGGGCTAGCTAATGTGGATGTTATGGTTGGCTTGCATGCCTCTTATAATTTGTCACATGTGATCCGTGGCGAGAAGACAGTTGAAGAAATCTTAATTAAAGGGCCTGCTGGTATATCGATAGTACCTGCGTCCTCAGGTGTCCAGAAAATGGCTCAGCTTGATGAGATTGAAGTGGGTCACCTTATTCAAGCATTTAGCCAGCTGCATGATGATTATGATTATCTTATTGTAGATACGGCTGCGGGTATCTCATCTGGTGTTTTATCGTTTTTGCAAGCCGCTCATCATGTTGTTGTGGTTGTTTTGGATGAGCCAAGTTCAATTACGGATGCGTATGCCATGATAAAAGTCATGCGTCGAGATTATGATGTTGAACACATTTGGGTCCTTTCTAATATGGTTGACTCATTGCCTCATGGTAAGCAGCTTTTTGAAAAGTTGAATCGAGTGGCGGAGCAATTCTTGGGTAGAGGTGTAAACTACTTAGATGCCATTCCTCTGGACCGAAGAATTAAAGAAGCGAACAAAGCTCAAAAGGCTGTTTTAGATATGTCTCCTTCTTCACTTTCAGGTATCGCGTATCAACGAGTTGCAGAACAACTTGAAAAGCTTCCTAAGCCTAAGGCTGCTCGTGGGCAGCTTGAGTTTTTTGTTGAGCGATTTATTGAGAGGGCGGCCAACTAATGCATGATCTTTCACTCTACAAAGAGAACGATCAACGCCAGGCTGCGGCTGTGCTCGAGGAATTTGCGCCTTTAGTAAAACAAGTTGCTTTACATCTGATTGCTCGATTGCCCTCTAGTGTTGAGCTAGATGACCTTTTGCAGGTTGGCATGATGGGTTTGCTTGAAGCTGATAAGAACTTTGATGCATCCAAAGGTGCTCAATTTGAAACATTCGCGCGCATACGCATTCGGGGCGCGATGATTGATGAAGTAAGACGTAATAGTAGCTTGCCGAGAAGTGTCATGACGAGTATTCGTGATATTTCTACAGCTAGAGCTGAGTTAGAGCAAAAAATTGGTCGAGTCGCGCAAGATGCAGAGCTTGCAGATTACATGGGCTTGTCACTGGATGAATTTCATCAAAATGTCGGAAAAAATCATGATTATCAAACTATCTCGCTGACAGAAAGCGATGATGGTGAGCAGGGTGAAACTGAATTACGTTTTGATGGCCTTGGCGTAACGGAGCAGCTAGGTGAAGATCAGTTTAGGGCTGCCTTAGCTGATGAGATTTCAAAACTTCCAGAGCGTGAGCAATTAATTTTCTCGTTGTATTACAACGAAGAAATGAATTTGAAAGAAATTGCTTTAGTTATAGGTGTGACCGAATCTCGGGTATGCCAAATACAACGTCAGTCTATTAAAAAGCTCAAAGCTGCACTTGAAGTTCATATCTAAGTAGTGGGATGTGTCGTATTAAACCTTTTTGGATTGCATGTGCGGTCATTCTGTATTTTTTACCAAATATAATTTTTGCCAAGTCAGCTTTGAATGATTTGAAAGGCGATGGCCCACCAAAAGGTCTGCCAGACATGTCACATGTTGCAGATGCTGTTCCAAAGGTGGAAAAAATTTATCCTATAAGTCTGCGACCCTATACGATTCGCGGTAAAGACTATGAGCCGATGAAGTCAGCCTTAGGTTATGTAGAGCAGGGTGTGGCTTCTTGGTATGGCACGCTTTTTCATGGTCGAAAAACGGCTATGGGTGATGAATACGATATGTTTCGGATGACCGCAGCCCATAAAACTTTGCCATTACCAACCTATGTGCGCGTAACCAACTTGGAAAATGATCTTAGTATTGTTGTTCGTGTCAATGATAGAGGACCATTCCACTCTAATCGCGTTATTGATTTGTCCTACTCGGCAGCAAGTAGGCTCGATATGCTTAATAAAGGTACTGCATTAGTCGAGGTGAGTGCGATAGATCCACGCTTACCGCAATTAGTGGGCACAAAGAAAAAACCAGTTTTGGATGATAAGACAAGAATTTATTTGCAGTTGGCTAGTTTTGGAAACGAAGAAGCTGCCATAACTGTTAAAGCTCAAATGCAACGGTACTTAAAGCGACCTGTTATCGTAGATAAGGCAAAAACTGAACAGGGTAAAGTCTATCGTGTGCAAGTGGGACCGATTAATTCTCTTGAGTTAGCAGATAGTGTATCGGAGCAGTTGCTGCAGATTAATGTTTACCAGCTGCAAATGCATTTACGTTAAAAGTCGGAATTTGTGCTTAAGAAATCGGAAATTGGCCGAAACTAAAAACGAAGTTATTTCCATTGGACGGAAAAATGCAGGTAGTAAATTCAGTTCTTATCCATAAAGGCGACTCTCTCGCCTTATCAGATATTTCACGTGTATCAACGGTTGAGCGTGTCGGAAATGACGTCAATGAAGATGAGCGCAAAAAGGCTTTCCGAATTGGCTTTAGCGTTGTTATTTTGATGTCAGTGATTATGGGGATTTTCTTCTATAACCATTCGAGTAGTTATTCTGGAACAGAGATTAGTATTGGACTTTTTCTTATCTTGATGTTTTCCGGTTTACTCATTTCTCTTCAAGCTAAATCGAGCTTTCCAATTTTGAAAGATAACGAATATGGAGTGAAAGTTAGCTTCGATGGCGGATCCGCCATCATGTTCTGGCATAAAAATCAATCGTTTAGTAACAAAGTCGCTAAATCTTTGAGGGAAGCGGTGGTAAAAGAGGCGTCAATGGATATGAATTGGTTCGTTGACTTCAATTACCAAGCAATAAAAATGTGTAGAAGAAACTCTATAAGAGATTCAATTAAATTATTGATTGAACGTGCAAAGAATCAAGCGGCCTACAGGTTTTGACAGCTAATTTTTTAAAGCTTTGCGGTTGAGTTTTCGCTTCAGCAAGCTACTTACCCTAGAGAGTCCGTTCAATCCATTAGTTATCAATATTTTGGTAGTTTTGATTGAAAACATCATCACGACTGATATAGCTTTTGCAGTCGTTATTAAGAGAGATTTTGTCAATCGAATGCTCAATGTGTGGGCTTTAGCCAAAAAATAGTCGTGTTGGCTAGGATGCGAAGAAAATTCTCTTAGGGGCGTGGTGTTTTGATTGTGGCGTTCCACTAGCCATTGCGCATAGAGAACTCTACCTAATACCCAAAAAAGTACTGGCAAGATCGTTAAGGCAAGTAAAAATCCAACATCAGAATTCATTTAACATTTATACCACAAGCCTATGTTTTACAAATATTTTTACTCATAAAAAGCGTAGCAAAATTACATTTTTATTGGCAGCTGCCGATATGTATAAAATAAGGAATTTGACAGTTTGTAGAAATGAAATTCGTCATCACATTAATAGTTTTATTAACAATTTCGTCTTTAGCTCTTGCTGAAGAGTCTAATGATGCGCCAAATGAACTATTAAACGCGATCAAGAATTTCTTGGGCCCGGCTGATAAATCAGCACTTCCAGCAAGTAGTGGTGAAGTACAACAGCAAACTAAAGCGCCCACCAAAAAAAATGATGACGAGGGTTGTTGGAAAAAGCAGCCGCAAACTGCTTACACTAGGGCAACAACCTACCCATCTTTAGATAACGATTATCCAGTGCAATACCGGGCACATATTCCAGATCGTAATGATTTATCACTCCCAGTAAATCGTGTGGTTTACGGCTCATCAATTAATTCTGGCAGTGCACCTGCAGACACTTTACTTGGCGGCGCAAGACTCATCGAGTGTGAGCGATGAATATATTCAAATCCTTGCAATTAATGGTACTAGCGACATTTTCTGTTGGGATTGGCGGGTGTGCTTTATCTGAGGCCACATCATCGTTTTTAGAACCAAGCGGCGCCTCTTCTGCAGGGGGAAGGGCTAAACTTGCAGAAAAACCTGAAGTCGAAAGTACAAGAGCCAAGGCTTATAACAACAGTGTCAAATATGACCCTATCTTGACTAAATCTGCAACATCCTCTGCGGGTGCGTTCAATTCTGGAATACACTTTTTGGCAGATCAAATTGAACGAAATTCAGCGGCCAATTTAAAAATACAGAATACCGTTCTGACGTCTATTACTGATTTACATAATCCGAATAAAACAAGTCACTTGGGTCGCCTTATCACTGAGCATATGCTTCATCAATTACATATTGCCGGATGGAATGTTTTTGAAATGCGAAAGAATGGGAGGATTAAGTCTACTAAAGAGGGTGGTTATATCCTAACGCGACATGCGGATGACTTAGAGGCGTACCAACATGTGGATAATGTGATTAGTGGTACCTACTCTATGACAAACGACGGTGTTCTTGTCAACATGCGTGTTTTGAATCTCAAAACTGGGCAATTAGTCTCTTCAGCGCAGATGCGGTATTTGGAAGATGACTTTATTCATGAGTTAAGCCAAGTGGAGATACCTTTGAAATTAAAAACAAGCACTTTAAAAACATTTAAAGTTTCTGAATAAATAGTCGGTGTTCTAAAAGTGTATTCAAAATTATTGCTAATACTTCTAGTCGGTCTCATAAGTGGTTGCAGTTCGCTGACTGAGACGGAAGAAGCGCTTGAGCCTAAGAAAAAAGTTGAAATATATGCTGGGTTTACTGAATGGATGAATGTGCCTGTCAAAGAGTGTCGTGGTTACAAGGATCAACTTCTTATTCCAGCAAACTTTGACATGAAAAACTTTTTAACTACGATGACGGCGCCTTCTTGTGCTGCTTTAAGTGGATACGACACAAAATCTATCGTCATGTCGGATGGCGTGAATTTGAAGAATTTAAAGACAGATGTATTTGGATTGTCACTCAGTGATCAGCTCAGAGATCGATTTGTGGAGTTATGTAATTTGCCTATTAGACAGGTGTCGTTATCTCAAACAATAAAGCTTAATAGCGGTGGCGCGACACTTTTAACTCGTGATGCCAAAGAGGCATTGGACCAAGAGATAAATGCTGATTTTCTGATTACGCCAATTTATGAAATGAATGATGTGTCAGTAAGGGTTGGCTATGAAGTGATAAAAGCTGACGATAGAACATTAATTTCCTCGGGTAGCCGACAAATTTCTTTAGGCTGTCAGCGTAAGTACGGATACCAAAGATTCGTTTATACCATTACTAAATAGATTTAAATCTATTCGTCGTGAATTTAAAGTTATTGCTTAAGTTACAAAGAATTATTTATTGAAGCTATGAAAATTCTATTGTTTGTAGTTTTTATATTATTTAGCCAGGCTGTTTTCGCTGACAAATTTACAATGAAAGAGCTTCATTGGGGAATGTCTGGTGACAAGATTGCATCTGCATTGGGTGTTAAGGTAATCAATAAATCATACAAAGAAATGACATCAAAAATCCCCGTCATCTCTTGTAAAGATGCCATTCCAAATTTGCAGAATATGAATGATTCTATCTGGAAAAATGTTTATAAAGTTAATACATATCAAATTTGGACTTATGGAAAATTTGGGGGTTGGGTTGCCAATTGTGTCGAGCCAATTAAATATAACAATGACTTGGCGTATTTTAAAAAATCTAGTCTCGCTCTTTTCTACGCACTCGGGATTGCACATCTAAAACGGCTTTGAATAAATCGCCCTCAGTGATGACACCAAGGAAAGTCTTACCATCATCTTTAA
>Ga0255770_10000868_pt1 | contig 28268 bp, 19 predicted proteins | sample 071ome_22_FD_179968 | JGI IMG/M metagenome (GOLD analysis project Ga0255770, IMG submission 179968) | Coastal salt marsh microbial communities from the Groves Creek Marsh, Skidaway Island, Georgia - 071404AT metaG (version 2) | ecosystem: Environmental > Aquatic > Marine > Intertidal zone >...
TCCTGGGGTGTTTGATTCTACAACATATAATGCATCAGTTTCAAAATATGATGATCTAATTAAAGTTGAACCAGTATTAGAGAAATATCCATTCTTTAATGCAGAAAAAGTTTCAGGTAAGCAAATAATAGATAATGATGCAAATTCTCCATTAACTGATCTTATCAAATTTTATGATACTCCAGAATTTTTAGTTGGAGACACCATAGAAGGTGAAATTTCAAAATCACAAGCTCAAGTATCTTCAATTGAAACTTTCAAAGCTATTACAAAGGTTGATTCTAGTGTCTCTGAGGTTATTGGATGGAAAGACTTTAGAGGAAATCTTTCCACTATTTTACAAAAATTACAAGACAGTGAATACTATCAGAATTTCTCATATAGTCTAAAGAGTAGGAAATCATTTACTGATTGGCAACCAATAGTTTCAGATTTATCCCATGTATCTGGATATAAACAGTTTGGTGACTTGTCAGTAGAATCAGAACTTCCAGTTGGAATAGCAAAAACTCTTACTGTAAAATCAGAAAGTTCTTCTCAGGTCAATGTATCTTTAATATCTGAAGTGGATACATCTACAGTCAGCAATTTTGATTTTGTTATTGAAGAGGACATTGATGACAGTGAAGGAGTATATTCAGAATACTTAAAATTCTCATCCAAAAAACTATCTGACTATTTACTATCAGAGAACAACAGAGTTCTCCCTATTGATGACATCTCAAACCTTTTTGATAGTGATAATTCACCATTTGTTAGAATTGCACTAGATACTGTAGACACCACTGACAATATTGTATTAAAATATTTCTTCTTTATTGGAGCAACAGTTTCATTCTTTGGAGATTTCCAAAAACCAGAAGTATTTGATTTATTTGTAACAAGAAATGATGCTACTGTCAACCTAACTTCATATGCATATTATTATGATTTCTATAATGAGTTTGGAAATGTACAACTTCCACTTGGAGAAATTGAAGCCACATTAAGCCCATCCAATGGTGATGAAATAACTATTAATTTCAATCCAAGAAATATTTTTAATAGTTATGCAATATCTGCTGTTAAAGAGACTGCTCCAGTAGCAGTTGGGATTGCATCAACATCATATGGATATGTAGCTAGCATTGAAAAAACATCCACATATGCAGCTTCTGGATCTCCATCCACAGAAGTTATTTACAGTTACCCAATGGCAGATTTAACTTCTGGAACTGGAATTATTGGAATATCATCATCTCAAGGAAAAGTTGAAGATGCTTTTGAATTTACATTTATAAAAACAGTAGACAATTCTATCTCATACAACATATTTGCAGAACAAAAAACTAAAAATTTAGGGACATTTGGAATCTCAACAAGTGTTGGTGGTGCAGTTGAATTTACGTTTACACCAATATCTGGAGTTGGAATAACTGCATTTAGTAATATACAGATTTTAAATTCCAATAATGTTTCCCCAAATACAGTAACAAATACATTGAGTGTTATTACAAGTGAAAGTGTTACTTATACAGGAGCATCACAATTCCAAGTGGCATCAGTATCAGAATCATTTGCAGCAACAAAGTATATTATTGAAGCTGAAAAAACTGTTGGGTTAAGCACAGAAAGATCTATTTTTGAAATAAATGCAGTTCATTTCCAAACTTATAACAATAATACGATTTATGGTTTTGCTGGTGATTTAGATGATGGAGAGTTTGATATAGAAACAAATTATAATTCTTCTAGTGGGGAATACATTTTATCCTTTACTCCATCATCTTCAGCAACTTATAATTTAAAAGTTATCAAAAAGTCAATCATCTCTCCAAACGTCTAATAAATATTTTAAAAAATGCCTGTTTCAGATATTGGTGCAATTTATACTCCATCAATCTATGGGAGAACTTCTTTCCCCCTTAGATATAATCAAGAGCCAATTTTTTATAAAACATTCAATGGATCATCTGAAGAAATAGTAGGTATATCTTCTGATATTTTATATGTCAGAGAGCATTTTTTCAAAACTGGAGAAAAGTTAACATATAGTCCAGGAACAGGAACTTCAATTGGTATCTCTACCAATAGTCCAGGGAATATTGGATTTAGTAGTTATCTTCCAAGTGAAGTTTATCCAATAGTTATAGACAAGGATAGGATAAGAGTATCATTAGCCTCATCCTTAGCACTTTTGGGTGAGTATGTTGATATAACTGCTACTGGAATTGGATCAAACCACACTTTATTAGCAGAAAAGCAAAATTCAAAATGTTTAATTTCTGTTGACAATATAATCCAATCTCCAATTGCAGTTGCTTCAACAGTTGGAATTGTAACTTACACCAATACTTCATTTTCCCTAGATACATTGGAAAATGTAAGATTGGGATCTTTGCTAAGAGTATATGGTGATAATGAAAGTGAAATAGTAAAAGTATCTGCTATTGATTACTCAGCAAAAAATATTTCAGTATCTAGGGGAACTGGGGTTATGGGAACCCCCCAGTTTACTTTTACTGGAATTATAACACAGACTCCAGCAGAAGTTTTATCTGGAAATTATAATATAGTAAAAGATGTCATCTATTTTGTAGACCCTCCATTAGAAGGAAGAAGAGTAAACTTAGTTATTCCAACAGCAGACATTGATTTTGCAGACAATAGCTTTACATATTTTACTGGATCTGATGAAAACATCATTACAGGATCTCAAGCAATATTTTACTCAGAAAATCCCCCAGTTGAACTTGAGAATGGTGGATTGTATTACTTAATTAGAAGTGCTAACAATACCTTTAGATTTGCAGAAAGTTTATTTAAAGCATTTAATGGAGTATTCATAGAATTCTCATCAACATCAAGTAATGGATTCCCAGTAGGATCTTTTCAACTATTTTTAATCCTTCCAACTGATAACAGTTCCTTTCATGGAAGAGTTTTTCAAAGATCTAATTATGATGGAAATTATGTATTTGATGATATTTCAGAACAATTTACTGGAATTACAACATCATTTGAATTAAAAGTTTCTGGAGTTAGTACAGTTGGAATAAGTTCTGATAATGGCATAGTTTTAATTAATAATATTTTTCAATATCCAGAATCTGAAGAGGCATTTTCTTACAGGGAAGATAGTGGAAAAACTTACATTGAGTTTAGAGGTTCTGATGAAACAAAGACATATGACGTCAATGTAGGAGGAAGACCTAGAGGGGGGATTATAGTTGCATATGGAGTTACTGGTGGTAACTTATATGCTCCATTGATACCAGCAAATGGGTTTGCAGTTGTATCTGCAGCAGGAACAGTAGCAGACATTTATATTGGAAATCCTGGATCTGGTTATAGAAGTGGAATATCTACATACTATATTGAAATTGAAGATGCAGAATTGCCTGGATCAGGTGCTCTTGGAATTGCATATCCAAACAGTGTTGGTATTATTACTGGGGTTGGGATTATAACTGGTGGATCTGGATATTTGTACAATGGAACATCATCCAGTTTAACAGGAACAATAAATGTTTTAGATCCAGATGGAACTCCTATATCAGTTGCATCAACTACTGAATTTGAGTATTTTAGGGGGCAGCAAGTAAGCATAGACAATCCAGGTTATGTCGCAATTGGCACTGAGCTCATTAAATATACTGGAATTAACAATGCAGGTAGTGAATTGACCGGTTCTGTAAGAGGTCAACTTGGAACTATAGGAACTTCCCACACTCCAGGAGCTACAGTAACAAAATATGAGTATGATTACATAGTAAAATTTGATGCTCCTATGCCTTATGATAATATTCCTTTAGATGGATCATCTGCTGGTATTGGTGCATCAGTATCGCTTTATATTGATGAGTTTGGAGAAGTTACAAACTTAAGTTTTACAAATAAAGGATATAATTATAGGGTTGGTGAAGTTTTAACCCCATCTGGAGTTCTTGGGGTTTCTACTCAAGTAAATGATGATAAGTTACATATAACTATAAATGAGGTTGCTAAAGACGAATTTTCTGCTTGGAATGTTGGACAATTAAGAAAATTAAATGATTTAACTGATAAAGTAAATGGAAGAAGAAGTATTTTTACTTTATTCGAAACAGTTGCTACCCCAACAGGAACTGTTACAAGAAGAACTAGTTTAGAATCTAATCCAACTGCAGGAATTGATTTATCATATAATCTTCTAATCTTTGTAAATGATATTCTTCAAATTCCTGGAGAATCTTACACATTTTTAGGAGGATCTCAATTAGAATTTACTGAACCACCCCCATTAGGAAGTGAAATAAAAGTTTACTTCTATGAAGGTTATAGTGGGGATGCCTCATTCTTCCAATCGCAAACTGATGTAAAAGAAGGTGACAAATTAAAGATTCAAAGAGATATCTATGAAATTGTGCCAATAGAACAAAAAACTAGAACAGGACAAAGAGTTGTTAGTTCAGATACTATTAGGACAGAAGTTTACTCAGATAGAGGATTATCAGAATCCTCATCACAAAGAAGAGCTATATCTTGGACGCCCCAAAAATCAGACTCTATTATAAATGGAGAGTACGTATCAAAATCTAGAGAAAAACAATCTTCTGGAATTTTGGATATAGAAATAATTTCATTAGATTATGAAGTAGTTGCTGGAGTGCAAACTGTTGGAATAACAACAACAAATGGCACATTCAATGGATTCTGTACTAGTATAATTGGAATTAATACAAATGCAGGTATTGGATCTTTGATTCAAATTGGAGATTATGTTGAAGCATCTTATATTGCTATTGGAGTAACTATAGTTTCTATAGGATCAAGTCAAATTGACATTGGATCACCTTCAATTGGAGTTTCTACAGAATTTTTAGATTTGTATGTAGGATTTACATCCTATTCCACATCACCAGTTGGAATAAACACAGTTCCCCTATCTTTCTACAGAAAGAGCTAATAAATAGCAATAAAGTACACAAAAACAAATGCCTGCAATAGTAACTGATAGATTAAGATTATTGAATTGTAGAAACTTTATTGAAGATGTTGCCGTAGGTGGATATTACATTTTTCTTGGACTTCCTAATGCTACAACATTAGATACTGATTGGGACACTTCCCAACCAAATCCCATTGACAATGAACTGTATTTAAATTCATATAGGGACACTATTCTTGGAGTCAAGAAAGTAAATACTTCTGATATCATTAGGGTTATTCCAAAACTCCAATGGGTGACTGGAAGAAAGTATGATATGTATAGACATGATTACAGTGTTTATAATTTATCTCCAGTTACATCTTCAACAAGATTGTACGATTGTCAATATTTTATAATTAACAGGGACTACAGAGTCTATATCTGTTTAAATAATGGATCTGCACCATCCAATCAAAATAAAGGTGTAATTTCTACTCAAGAACCATTACATACTGATGTTTCACCTAGAAAAGAAAGTGATGGATATGTTTGGAAGTATCTATACACCTTGAGCCCATCTGATGTATTAAAATTTGATGCTACAAATTACATCTCAGTTCCAAATGATTGGGAAACAACCACTGATGCAGAAATATCAAGAGTTAGAACTAATGCATTCAATGGGAAAATTGAAACTATTTTAATTGAAAAGCAAGCTCAATATAATTTTGTTGGAACATTAACTGGGGTTCCAATTAAAGGTGATGGATTTGGGGGAGAGGCAAGTATTGTTTTTGATGAAGAATCAAAACCAGTTTCAGTAGAAGTCACTGCTGGTGGTCTTGAGTACACCTATGGGACTTTAGATTTGGATTCAGTTCTTCCCCCACTGGGAGGAGAAAAAGCAATATTTAATGTGATTATACCACCCCCAGGGGGTCATGGGGCAGATATTTACACTGAGTTGGGTGCAACTAGAGTCTTAGTTTATAGTAGAATTGAAAATGATCCTACTAATCCAGACTTTATAGTTGGAAACCAATTTTCTAGAGTAGGCATTGTAAAAAATTTAAAAGCATTTGGAACAAATGCCACATTTACTCAAAGTAGTGGTTCTGGTGTTTATGCTTCAAAACTAGCAACTTCAACTGTTTTGGAACCATTGGATTCTAAAATAACTCAATCATCTTCAAGTGGAATTGGAAATTTAGTCAGTTTTGATTCAACTACACAAGTTCTTAGGTATATTCAACCAAGAACTAATTATGTGGATACTTATGCTGTTGGAAATATAATTACAATTGATTATCAGTATGCAGATAGTTCTAGTGGAATTCAAACAGCAACTAATTATGATCAAAATGAATTTGATAATTCATCCAACATAACAATAGGATCTAATTCCTATCCAATTGATAGTACATTTAATGGCACTTCAACTACTGTTGGATCTGTGGAATATTATCTTGGACAGCAATTTAACTCTGGCATGTCAAGCCCAGATATAAATAACAAGAGTGGTGAGATACTTTATGTAGATAACAGAGCTTCTGTTACCAGAGCATCTCAACAAAGAGAAGACATAAAAATTATTTTAGAATTCTAAGAAAATGCCCCAAAGTACCAACCTAAACAAGACTCCATATTATGATGATTATGATTCAGAAAAGAACTTTTATAAAGTTCTTTTCAAACCTGGGGTGACTGTACAGACAAGGGAACTTACCACATTACAATCAATTTTACAGAATCAAATTGAAAAATTTGGCAGTAAATTTTTCAATGCTGGTGGAGTAGTAATTCCTGGAAACACAGCATTTATACCAGTATATAATGCTGTTGAGGTAGAAACTACCTATAAAGGAATTAACGTTGAAACATATTTTTCAGAATTACTTGGGAAAGTAATATCTGGGGCAGACAGTGGAACAACTGCAAAAATCGTAAATATTGTAAAATCTTCAGAATCTGATAAAGGAAGAACTACAATTTTTGTAAAATACCTTTCTTCTGGAACTGATTTTGAAACTGAATTATTTACTGCAGGGGAAGAACTTTTAGCTGATTTTGACCTTCCAGTTGGGCAGGGATTTATTTTAACTGGGGAACCTGTCCTCCAAGTAACTAATCCTGTTGGTAGATCACCATTTTCAACAGGATCTGCTGCAAAAATAGAAGAAGGTGTATTCTTTGTAAGGGGGTATTTTGTAGACGTAAAAGAGCAGGAAATTATATTAGATCAATATGGAACAACCCCTTCATATAGAGTTGGTCTAGCAATTTCAGAAGATGTTGTTACTGCAGATGAAGATGGATCTTTAAATGATAATGCTCAAGGGTTTTCAAACTATGCAGCACCTGGAGCAGATAGATTTACTATAACTTTAACTTTAGCAAAAAAATCTTTAGATGATTACAATGATGATAGTTTCATTGAGTTGTTTAGAGTAGAAAATGGTATAATCAGAAAGATTAAACAAGATACAACAGGATCTTTTATCAGTGATGTTCTTGCAAGAAGAACATTTGATGAGTCTGGAAACTACACAGTTCTCCCATATGACTTAAAAGTTCTAGAATCATTGAATGATAGATTTGGAAATAATGGAGTATATCTAGAAGACCAAAAAACTTCTCAAGGTAGTACCCCATCAGAAAGTCTAGGATTAATCCAAGTATCCCCAGGAAAATCATATATTAAAGGATATGAAGTAGCAACATATGATACTGTAATAGATTATCCAAAACCAAGAACTACAAAAAAAGTAGAATCTTCATCTGTAGTATTCTATGGTGGAGATTTAATTAGAGTCAATAATGTAGTTTCTGCACCTAAAGTAGGACTTTCTACTAGTGCAGTTGTTGCATTAAATGGTCAAAGATTAGTAAATCAACAACCAGCTACATCTGGAGTTACTACAATTGGTTATGCTAGGGTTTATGACTTTGAGCATCATAACACTTCTTATGAAAATGCTACAAGTCAATTTAATTTGAAGTTATTTGATATTCAAACTTACACAAATTTACACACAGATATCCCAGTTACTGGCATACCAGTTGGATCATACATTCAAGGTTCTAATAGTGGGGCAACTGGATATGCATCAACCATAACTCAAGGAGACACTCTATTCTCTTTATATCAAGTTGCTGGAAAATTCATTAGAAATGAAAGTTTAGTAATTAATGGAATTAGTAGCACATCTGCTACAATTGGAACAGTAACTGACTATTCAATCAATGATGTTAAATCAGTTTCAGATGGATTAGGATTTGTTGCAGATACTGTTCTTTTAAATTCATCAACATTGGTTGGACCTTTTAATGTTGAAACATATCATGGAAATCCAGCAGAACCTGGAATAGCTACTATTTCTAGAGGAAATGGAACTGCATTTACTGATTCAGTAAAAGTTAATGATGTTGTATCTTATCAACCAACAGGATTTACTTCATCTGTTTATGCTAGAGTAAGTTCATTTAATAGTTCAAAAACTGCTGTAACTGTTGTTGGAGTGACAACTGTTACGAATATTTGTACTGGTGATGTTGGAATTGGAACTTATAGTATTCAAAATATTGATGTCATCAGACCAGAAATTTCTAGACCTGAGAATTCATATCTTTACAATGAACTATCCCATAAAAATATTGCATCTATAAACTTAGAAAATTCAAGTTCTTTAGTAAAAGTACAAAATACTGGAGTAGTTAAATTATCAACTACAGCAACTCTTCCCAGTTTGGTTGGCACTGATTATGTTTATGCTGGTTTTGATGAAGAAAGATATACCCTAATCAATGCTAATGGATCTATTGAAAACTTGACTAATGCAACATTTACATTTACATCTGGTGGGAAAGAAGGAACTATCAGTGGGTTATCAGTTGCTGCTGGTCCATGTGTTTTAATATCAACCCAAATTAAAACTAATGTAAGTTCCAAAAAGAAAAAATACCAAAGATGTAACAGTATTGTTGTAGATAAAACCAAATATTCAACGCCAAGAAATGTTGGACTTGCTAATACTACACTATATGGAGTTAGGGTTGATGATGATAAAATTTCATTAAATCTTCCAGATATTGTTGAAGTTCATGCAGTTTATGAGGCATCTGGAACTGGAGATCCAGAGATTCCATGGATTGCTCTATCTGATATTATTAGTCCACTGTCAAATACTTCAGATTTTATTTTAGGGGAAAATTTCTATTGTACAGAAAGTGGTGCAGTTGGAACATTTTTAGAGGTAAAAAATACCAGTCAAATTTATGTAGTATATAAGACTGAGGCTAGACCATCTGTATCTGAGAAAATAACATTCTTAGAAAGCAAGTACACAGCTACTGTTAGCCAATCAAATCCAGGCGACAAGAATATTTTAAGCAACTATACTCTGGATAATGGTCAGAGAAGAAACTTCTATGACTATGGAAGACTTATCAGAAAACCAGGATCCCAAGAACCTGCTGGAAGACTAAAAATTTACTTTGATGTCTTTAATTTTGACAGTGCAGATTCTGGAGATGTAATTACAGTTAATAGTTATTTACAATCACTGTATGGCAAAAAAATTCCAAGTTATGCTGGCATAAGAAATACTGACATTATTGATATCAGACCAAGAGTTGGTCCATATAATATTGCATCTAACAGAAGTCCATTTGACTTTACATCCAGATCATTTGACTCTGCTGGTGGGGCTGCTGCTCAAGTGCTAGCGTCAGATGAAAGTATTACCTTTGATTATGACTTCTATCTCCCAAGAGTTGACAAGTTAACCTTAGATCAATCTGGAGAATTTAACCTTGTTCTGGGGGAACCATCAGAAGATCCAATAGTTCCCCAGGTGTCTGGGGAGGTTCTTGATGTTGCTACAATAACAAGCACTGCATATTTGTATAATGTTGAAGATTATAATCAAATTCAAATTGCCATAACTGACAATAAGAGATATACCATGGCTGATTTGAGAACCATTGAAAATAGAGTTGATGATCTTGAATATTACACTTCACTAAGTCTTTTGGAGTCATCTACAGAAAGTTTACTAATTGAAGATGCTAATGGATTAAACAGATTTAAATCTGGACTTTTTGTTGAAAATTTTGCAGATATTTCAATAGCAGATGTAACTAATCCAGATTTTGATGGAGTTATTGAAAATGAAACATTTACACCTTACATTACTAATAATAGAGTAGATCTCAGCTTTATTAGTTCAGATGATGTAATTGCAAAATCTGAACTTGATATGGGATCAACAACTTCAACAAATGTAGTTAGAACTGGAGATACCATTACTCTAAATTATAATGAAGTTGAATACTTTAAACAACCATTTGCAAGTAGAGTTGTAAGTGTGAATCCATTTGATATTGTCACTTGGGTTGGAGTTTTGCAGTTAAATCCAAAAATTGATACTTGGACAATTTATGGTCCAGCAATATTCCTTGGTAGAATAAGAGGTGGTGGTAACAGAACTGCCTTTACTGGATATAGATATACAAATATTCCTACCATGAGAGCAAGGAATATTCAATTTGTTGCCACAAGACTAAAACCAAGCACTAGATTTAAGTTTATATTTGATGGTAGGGCTATTAGTGGAATTGATGCTGTCCCACCAGGGTCAGTTTGTTTCCCTAAATTACTGGAAATTACCAATGTTGTTGGGTCGTTCCAACCTGGAGAAACCTGTATTGCTATTGATAGTCAAGGAAATAGAACTTGTGCATTTAGAATTTGCACTCCAGATCATAAAGATGGTCCAATCCTAAATCCAACATTTAGATACAATGTAAATCCCTACAGTCCAACTGTTGGTATTTCTTCCTTGTATGGTCCACAATCAACAATTTTGAATGTTGATACTGAAACTTTGCAAGTTCCTTATGCAACCAGTTTCTGGGGAAATATGGGAACTGGATCAAGAATCTATGGTCTTTCTAGCAAAGCAAGTGCAAGAGTTGCAGATAATAGACTTGTTACTGATGACAATGGTACAGTCGTTGGTTCTATTTGGACAGGTGCACATAACTTTAGAACTGGAACTATTACTGCAAAAATAACAACACAAAAAGCACCAGCTGGAGTTCCTGGAGAATTTACCAGTGAAGCATCAAATGTCTTTACATCAAAAGGAACTATTGTCCAACCAACTTATGTTGTATACTATGATCCATTAGCACAAACATTTATTGTTGATGATGAAACTGGAATTACACTATCTTCTGTTGATTTATACTTCTTTGAAAAGGATAATTTTATCCCAGTTGAAGTTCAAATAAGAGAGACTGTAAATGGATATCCTGGAACTCCAGATAAAGTTGTTCCTGGATTGAGCAAGGTTTTGATGCCAAGTCAAGTTAAAACTAGCACAAATGCATCAGTTCCCACAACCTTCACTTTTGATAAGATGGTTAGACTTGAGGGTGGAAGAGAATATGCTCTTGTAATTGTATCAGATTCTCCAAACTATTTTGTATGGCATTCAAGGATGGGTGAAGTAGAAATATCTACTGCCCAAAATAAAGAAATTGGAAAAGTAATTATTAACAAACAACCTTCAATGGGTGTCATGTTCAAGGCACAAAATGGTAGCACTTGGACACCTAGCAATTCAGATGATATTAAATTCACTCTAAGGAGAGCTAATTTTACAGCATCTAGTGGAACTGTAAGGATGTTTAATGCGCCACAGCAATCACTTGTTCCTGAAAATATCTTATCTGAAAATCCAATTTATACTATCTCAACTAATGCAGATTCTTTAAATGATGGCAGACATATTCTGATAAATCATCCAAATCATGGAATGCATTTCCCAAGTGAAAAGGTAGCTATATCAGGAGTCAGACCAGATTCAATCCCAACAAAAATTAGTGTTTCTTATGGTGCAACTGAGACTTCATCTATTAGTATAGCAAGCACTTTAGGATTTGATTATTATGATGGTTCTCCAGTTAACTCTTTACACACTGGATATGCATTGATTGGGGATGAAATTATTGGGTATAATAGTGTCTTGTCAGGTGCTCTTGGTGATATTTCTAGATCACAATTTGGAACAGTTTCTATAGGATATGAGGCAGAGACTGAAATATCTAAGTATGAGTTTAATAATGTTCCTCTATCCAAAATAAACACAACTCACACAATTCTAGCAAATCCAAAACCAACTCTAGATTCATATTATGTTCAAGTTGGATCTGGTAGTACATTCACCACTGATAAATTTGGTGGTGGGGCAAATGTTTATGCTGGAAAAGATAAAAACTTTAGTTCATTCAAACTGAATGAAAACTTTGTAACAGTTCCAGATAAAACTACTACAACTGGAAGAGTTAGAACTATCTCACAAAGAAGTATAGATGGATCTGAGATTGCATTTGTTGATCAAGGATATGAGCAAATTGACATTTATGAAACTAATATTTTTGATACTTTAAGAACTGTAGCATCTAAAGAAAATGAAACTGAATTTTTAAACTCTACAGCATTTGAGGGTCAAAAATCATTTACTTTAGAACTTAATCTCTCAACAACTGATTCTAGAGTTTCACCAATCATTGATATTGATCAGGTGTATTTGGATATGGAATCTTTCATGATTAATAGACCTGTAGGAATAAGTTCTTATGCCACAGATTCTAGAGTAAATGCCAATACAGGTGATCCACATTCATTTGTTTACATAAGCAAGAAAGTTTCACTTGAGCAAAGTGCAACATCAATTAAGGCATTTATTTCTTGCTATAGAGATGCAGCTTCTGATGTAAGGATGTTGTATAAGATCTATAGATCTGATGTTCCTGATGAAGATCAGGTTTGGGAACTCTTCCCTGGATATAATAATATTGATGTAAATGGTAATGTAATAGATTCTGATAACAATGATGGAAGATCTGATACTAATGTTCCAAGTAGTTTTGAAGGTGAGTTTAGGGAGTATTCATTCACTGCTGATGATCTTCCACAATTTACTGGATTTGCAATTAAGATAGTTGGAACAACAACTAATCAAGCACTTCCACCAGTTATCAGACAACTTAGAGCAATAGCATTAGCATAATGGCAAATAGAAGATATGCAAAAGTGGAGGGTCATCCTAATTTACTTAGGGACCTCTCCACTAATGCAATAATTAATACTGACAAAGTTGGGTCTGAGCAGTATATTAAAACAAGAGAAAGAAAGCAACAAGAACAAGAAAAAATCTCTAATATGGAATCTGAAATAGAAGACATTAAATCTTCTATTAATGAAATAAAAAGTCTCTTGAGAAAAATTTATGAATCATGAAGAAATGAAACTGGAATCAGTTTCTAAGCAATTTGAATTTGAAAAAATTTCTAGAGAATTGGATACTTGCACTAACATTGATATGTTAAGAAATTTGTGCAAATGTTATGTAAAACTCTATATGAGACAGCAAGAGACCCTGATTTATATGGAGCAAAGTTTTGGTTCTAAATAGTTAAAAACTTAGAATAATGGCAAAACCAGCATCAAGACAAGAATTAATTAATTATTGTTTACGTAAACTTGGTGCACCAGTATTGGAAATCAACATTGCTGAAGAGCAATTGGATGATTTAGTGGATGATGCCTTGCAATTTTTCAATGAGAGGCATTTTGATGGTGTTGAGAAGATGTTTCTCAAGTATAAAATTACTGCAGATGATATTGAAAGGGGAAGATCTAAAGCAGATAATAATAATCTAGATGTAGAAATTACTACAGCAAGTTCAAATATTGGAACTTTTGAATGGGAGGAAAACAGCAACTTTATTCAAGTTCCAGATGCTGTAATAGGTATTGAAAGAGTATTTAAGTTGGACAATAGAACTATTGCATCCAACATGTTTAATATAAATTATCAACTATTTTTGAATGACATATATTGGTTTAGTTCTACTGAGATGATGAACTATTATATGACAAAAAGATATCTAGAAGACATTGATTGGATTGTAAATCCAGAAAAGCAAATAAGATTTAATAAAAGACAAAATAGATTGTATATTGATACTAGTTGGGATACTCTCAATGCTGATGATTATCTATTAATTGAATGCTATAGAATTTTAAATCCATCTGATTTCACAAAAGTTTATAATGATTCATTTCTTAAAATGTACCTCACATCCCTAATTAAAAGGCAGTGGGGACAAAACTTAATTAAATTCCAAGGAGTTAAACTGCCAGGTGGAGTTGAACTTAATGGTAGACAAATTTATGATGATGCAGTTAGGGAATTGCAATCAATAGAAGATAAAATGATGACAACTTATGAACTTCCACCAATGGATCTTATAGGCTGATATGTTAAATCCATACTTCATTCAAGGAACATCTGGAGAACAAGGTTTAGTTCAAGACCTTATAAACGAACAATTGAAGATGTACGGGATAGAAGTTTACTATCTTCCCAGAAAAATTATTAACAAGGGATCTGTCATTCGTGATGCAATATATTCCAAATTTAATAATGCATTTCCAATAGAAGCTTATCTAGTTAATTATGAAGGATTTGATAATAATTCCTTTATGATGTCTAAGTTTGGGGTAAGAATTCAAGATGAAATGAATTTTATAATTTCAAAAGAAAGATTTGATGATTATATTGCTGCATTGATGCAAACTACTGATGGATTTGGTAGTTATACCAGACCAATGGAAGGAGACTTAATATATGTTCCTCTTTCTGATAGTTTGATGGAGATTAAATATGTTGAAAATAGAAAACCATTCTTCCAACTTCAAAAAAATTATGTTTATGATTTGAGATGTGAACTCTTTGAATTTGAAGATGAGGAAATTACAACAGGAAATCCAGAAGTTGATTATCAATTAAAAGACATTGGGTATGGTGCAGAATTAACTCTTTCTGGTCTAGGAGTAACAGCAACTGCATATACTGGATTAGTTGTTGGTGGAGTTCAATATGTAGACATTTTGAATGGGGGATATAGATATTCATCAGCACCCAACTTAGTTGTAGATGCCCCAACAAGTGGATATAGATCAATTTTAGTTGGGGTGATGACTCAAAGTAAAGGATTGACAGTAGCTAAAAGTTTAGATCAAATTTATATTGAGAATCCAGGATACGGGTACACAGAATCTCCAAGTATCAATTTTTATGGGGGAAATGGATATGGAGCTTCAGCTAGAGTTGCAATCTCTACATCTGGAAGTATAGGGATTGTTACTACAACTTATTCTGGAACTGGATATACTTTTGAACCAACTGTAACATTCTCTGCTCCAGATGTTGCTGCAGGAACAACTGCAACTGCTAGAGCATTTTTAAATGCTAGTGGGGGAATTTCAACCATTAGAATAATAAATGCTGGTTCTGGATACTTATCTAATCCAACTATAACAATTTCTGCTGGATCTACAGTGGCATCTGGAAATTACATAGTTGGTGAGAGAGTTTCTGGTTCTATTTCTGGTGCATTTGGTATTGTTAAAAATTGGGATGCTGCTACAAATAAATTAAAGGTATCTGGTCTTGGTACTGATTTTGTTGATGGGGACATAGTAGTAGGAGCAGCTTCAAGTGCAATTTATACTTTAAGAATTGCAAAAACTTATGAACTTCAGCAAGCTTATGCTGATAATGACATTATAGAACAAGAGGCAGATGAGATAATAGATTTCACTGAAATAAACCCCTTTGGGGAAGTTTAACTAAATAAAATAAACTGCGTATTATAATGTCAAGGCAAATAATATCTACAGGAACAACACCAAATGATGGTACTGGGGATACCCTTGCCAATGGTGCTTCTAAAATTAATGCTAATTTTAGTGAACTTTACACTACTTTTGGAGATGGTGTAAATCTTACTGGGTTTCAAGGTGCTCAGGGAAACCTTGGTCCTCAGGGTATTCAAGGATTTCAAGGTCCACAAGGAGAACTTGGTCCCCAAGGACCACTTGGACCACAAGGAAGTCAGGGGGATATTGGTACTTATGGTCCTCAAGGTGCTGTTGGTGGAATATCATTTAGTGTAACTAATTCTGGATCAAGTGCATTTATTTTTGATCCCTCAATTTTGGGAATTTCAACAAATCCATCTCTTACTTTGATAAGAGGATTAACATATTATTTTAATGTAAATGCTACTGGACATCCATTCTGGATTAAAACTGATCCAGTAATTGGTATTACTAGTTCCTTTGATGATGGAACTGATAACAATGGAGTTCAAACAGGACAACTATCATTTACAGTTCCTTATGATGCTCCTTCAACTTTATATTATATTTGTGAAAATCACTCTGCAATGCAAGGGCAAATAGCAGTAGTTGAAGCAGGATATGTTGGACCTCAAGGTGCAACAGGTGCCCAAGGCGTTCCTGGACCTCAAGGTATTCCAGGATTTGCTGGGGGTGTAGGACCTGAAGGACCACAAGGTGCTCAAGGAGTTCAAGGTCCACAAGGAGAAATTGGTCCTCAAGGTCCTATTGGATTCCAAGGGAATTTGGGGGTTCAAGGTGCTCAAGGATTTAGAGGACCTCAAGGTGCTCAAGGATTCCAAGGAGTTCAAGGTACTCAAGGATTCCAAGGTCCACAAGGATTCCAAGGTCCACAGGGTAGCATAGGTCCTCAAGGTAGTATAGGTCCTCAAGGAGTCACAGGTGCCCAAGGTGTTCAGGGTGCTCCAGGTATTGTAGGTGCACAAGGAGACCAAGGATCTGATGGTCAAACAGGACCTCAAGGTATTATTGGACCACAAGGAAATGATGGATTGCCAGGAGGTCCTCAGGGTTCCAGTGGACCTCAAGGAGTTCAAGGTCCACAAGGACCTGTAGGACCTCAAGGAATTGGACCACAAGGACCTGCAGGACCTCAGGGTGCTCAAGGTTTCCAAGGACTTTCTGGACCTCAAGGATCATTCAATCCATCCCTTGGACTAGATCTTGCTGATGATATAAAAGTTCGTTTGGGTGATGGAAATGATTTAGAATTTTTCCATGAGTCTGCAACTGGAAACCATATCATTAATGGTATAGGAACTGGATCACTAAACATCCAAAATGAGGTAATTACATTAAGAGGATCTTCAGGATCTGAGGTATTAGCACAATTTACTAGAAATGCTTCTAGTGATCTTTACTATAATAACTCTAAGAAGTTAGAAACTGCTGAATATGGTGTTAAGGTTAGTGGAATTACTTCAACAACAAATTTAAATGTAACTGGTATTTCTACATTCCAAGGAAATGTATATCTTGGTGATGATGATCATATTCTCTTAGGTGCTAGTAATGATTTAAACATTTATCATGATGGTAGTAATAGTGTCATACTTGATAAAGGTACTGGTAGGTTGCAGCTCATTGCCCTTGATGGCATAGATTTAAAAAGTTATATATCTGGAGACTACCTTATAAACTGCATCTCAGATGGAGCGATAGAACTTTACTACGATAACTCTAAGAAGTTAGAAACTACTAATACTGGTGTACAAGTAACAGGTGATTTAAATGTAACTGGTGTTTCTACCTTTAGTGGTGATGTAAATGTTGGAGTTGATACTTCTACAGGTGTGGTATTAACTTCACCAAATGGAACTGCATATAGATTAATTGTAGACAATAGTGGGAATCTATCTACTGTGGCAGTTTGATATTATTAAATAGTACAATAAGGAACTTTCACAATGCTGGGAAATTATTTTTATCACAAGGCAATTAATAAGACAGTAATTGCCTTTGGCACTCTGTTCAATAATATACAAATTAGGCACTTTGATGAAAGTGATAATCCAGTTTCAGTATTGAAAGTTCCCCTTGCATATGGACCTGTTCAAAGATTTTTAGCAAGAATAGATGAGAACCTTTCTGGAGATAGAAAAGTTGCCATCACTTTGCCAAGAATGTCATTTGAAATGACTTCTATTGATTATGATCCAACAAGGAAATCATCTGCAATTCAAACATTCAAATCTACAAAGGCTGATGACTCTGGATCTTTTAGAAGAGTCTATATGCCAGTTCCATATAACATTGGATTTGAACTTAATATCTTAGCTAAAGTTCAAGATGATGTTCTTCAAATTGTAGAGCAAATTCTTCCATATTTCCAACCATCTTTTAATGTCACTGTAAATTTAATCCCTGACATTGGTGAGAAAAGAGATATTCCAATAGTCTTAAATAGAGTTGGGTTTAGAGATGATTATGAAGGTGATTATAGTAAGAGAAGATTGATTACTTATACCCTAAACTTCACTGCAAAGACTTACCTCTTCAATGAAGTTTCTCAAGATGAGCAAGGTCTCATCAAGAAAGTTCAGGTTGATTATGCAACTGATGCACTCAAGACTGCAAAGAGAGAAGTTAGATATACAGTTACACCTAAGGCACTAGAAGATTATAATGATGATGGTGTAATTGATTCTACTGATGACCAGTTGATTGAATTTGGAGATGACTTTGGTTTCAATGATATGGTAGAAGAATTTGTAGATTTTAAGACTTATAGTGAATCACAAGGAACTGATGTTTGATTATGAAAGAAAATTTTGATCCTATTGAAGAAGCACTGGATATTGAATCCAAAATGGTTGAGGTAGAACCTACCCCACCAAAGAAACCTGAGGTCCCAGAAGATCCACAGAAAGATTATAGTTATACTAGAGCAAACCTTTACAACCTTATTAGTAAAGGTCAAGAAGCAATTGATGGAATACTAGAAATTGCTCAAGAGTCTGGACACCCAAGAGCATTTGAGGTTGCAGGTCAACTTATTAAATCTGTTGGTGATGTCAGTGATAAACTATTAGATCTTCAGAAGAAAATGAAAGATCTTGATGCACCAACTAAAAATGGACCAACAACAGTCAACAATGCACTATTTGTTGGATCCACAGCAGAACTATCTAAACTGCTAAAGCAAGGTATTCTAAATAATACAGAAGAATAGTATTTTGGTCCATGGATCCATCTGCAGAAAAACAATATAAAAAAGATACTAGATATTGTCTTCTTTGTAAAAAGAATGAAACCAGAGAAGAGTGTTCCTGGGGTCCTCAGATGTGGGACAGGTACACTACTGGTGGATTAGATATTGGTGAAGAAAAAGACCATGAAGTTGCCATGGCACAGTCTCAGTTGAGCAGTGCTGCAAAAGATATCAAGACTTTACAAAAGAGACTTGGTAAAAAGGAAAAGAATATTCCAGCATGGATGCAAGCAAAAATTACTGACACTGAGCACAACATGGATGCTGCTGCAGGATATACAAAGAAAGAAGAATTTGTATCTGAAAAGAAGAAAGGTCTTTGGGATAACATTCATGCTCGTAGAAAGAAAGGTCTCCCACCTAAAAAACCAGGGGAAAAAGGTTATCCAGAAACTCTGAATATTGAGGGTGTAGGAATCTCAGTTGCTCATGCAATTGATAGCACAAACCCACCTGTGGGATCAAAGCGTAGAGCAATTAGTGGTGCTCTCAAGATGAGAGAAATTACAAAAACAGTTGCAAGAAACAAGAAAAAATCATTCACTAATGCTGGAGCTGGAAGAACAACAGCAAAAGAAGGTATTAGTTATTCTCAGTTCATGACTGAAGCAGCAGCATGGACTAAAAAATCAGGTAAAAATCCTTCTGGTGGTCTCAATGAGAGGGGTAGGAGGTCCTATGAAAGAGAGAATCCAGGGTCTGACCTCAAAGCACCAAGCAAGAAGGTTGGAAACCCCAGGAGAGCATCATTCTGTGCACGTATGAGTGGAATGAAAAAGAAACTAACATCAAAGAAAACTGCTAATGATCCAAATAGCAGAATCAATAAGTCCCTTAGAGCTTGGAATTGCTGATATGAAAAGTTATAAAGAGTTTATTTCAGAGAGCATCAATATTCAAGGCGACTTCAATGGAACCTTGAATATTGGATCTGCTCCAGAACCACAAAGAGTTGGTGAAGAATTCTCTGCAGATTTTGTTTGGCAGGGAAGTATCTACAGAGTTGAGATGGTTTCCGAAAATGGTCTTCCATCTAAATCTGAGTTGGCAGAACAACTTCAGGGTGAGTATCCTGGAGCAGTTGTACATAACATCTATCCAGCACCACCAAAAAATACAAACATTACTAAAGTAAATAGATATCATCCAGGCAAACTAGAGTGGATTTGATTTATGGCAATTTGGAATAAGACCACACAGGACTTTCTAAACCAAGAAAGATCCCTATTTGAAACTTTCATGATTGCTGATCACTGGGGTGAGCAGACAGATTGGAGACCAAATTTTTCATCATCAAATAGATTAAAAGTATCTCCATATCAAACAGTATTCTTCAATACCTTCCAGTATGGATTGGAGTCTGATGTATGGGATCAGAGAATCACTGGTATTGCATCAGCAACACATAATCCAGAATCTTCTAATATCACAATGTCTGTCGGTGTAACCACAGGTAGTCAGGTTATCAGACAGACAAGAAATGTAATGAGATACATTCCTGGTAGAGCAGCAACTTTATCTTTTGCGATTAGACTTGATACTCCACAGGTAGGCATTCGTAGAAGATTTGGATTGTTTAATGATACTGATGGATTCTTCTTTGAGGATGATGGGGGAACATATTCCTGTGTAGTTCGTAATACAACTGCGGGTATCACATCAGATACTAAAATTGTCAGAGATGACTGGAATGGTGATAAGTTAGATGGAAATGGATGGTCTCAGTACACTGCTGATTCTACAAAGATCCAGATGGTGAGTTTTGACTATGAGTGGTATGGTGCAGGTCAGGTTGGATTTAATTGGATTATTGGTGGAGAGAAAATCAATATTCACAAACATAACACTGCTAATGTGGCTGAAAGACCCTGGAGTTCAACACCATTCTTACCAGTTCGTTGTGAGTTAGAGAATGTAACTGGAGTTGCTGGAACTCATTACATGTATCAGGGATCTAACTCTCTGATCCAAGAAGGAGAACCAGAGAAACTTGGTATTCTTATCAGTCAGAGCACTGCTGTTGCTGGTAAGACGATGGCAGTGGCGAATACTTATTATCCTATTGTCAGTCTTCGTTTGAAATCATCTGCTTTAGGAGCAATTTTATTATTGAGATCTCTACAGGCAGCAACAAACGATAACACTAATGTTTTCTGGAGACTTGTTGAGAACCCCACATTGACTGGAGCAAGTTGGGTTGATCATGGTGATCCAAACTCTTTTGCTCAATATGATTTGAGTGCGACAGCAATGACTGGTGGTACAACTCTTATTAGTGGATTTACCATTGCTGGTGGTTCAACTCTTACTGAAGTTGATAGATATGCAGATTTACAAATGGGTAGATCAGGTATTGGTACAATCAGTGATATCTATACTCTTGCCTGTGCTTCTCCTAACACCAACAAAGCAGCACTTGCGGTACTTAACTGGATTGAACAAAGGTAATTTTTTATGTCTGATAATGTATATCTTGGTAATCCCCTACTAAAGAAAGCTAATACTGCTATTGAATTTACTCAAGAGCAGATCTTAGAATTTGTTAAGTGTAAGCAAGACCCAGTTTATTTTGCAAACAACTATGTCCAAATTGTTACCTTGGACCATGGTTTGCAATTGTTTAAACCTTATGATTTTCAAGAGAAGTTAATTAGAAACTTCCACAATAATAGATTCAATATTTGTAAGATGCCTAGACAGACAGGCAAGTCTACAACTGTTGTATCTTATCTTTTACATTATGCTATCTTTAATGATAATGTCAATATTGCTATTCTAGCAAACAAAGCTTCTACTGCTAGAGATCTTCTCTCAAGATTACAAACTGCGTATGAAAACCTACCAAAATGGTTACAGCAGGGTATCCTAGCATGGAATAAAGGTTCTATGGAGTTGGAGAATGGATCAAAGATACTGGCTGCTTCTACATCTGCATCTGCTGTCAGAGGTGGCTCCTATAATATCATATTCCTTGATGAGTTCGCCTTCATTCCGAACCATATTGCAGACCAATTCTTTGCCTCTGTTTATCCTACTATTTCTTCTGGTACAAAAACGAAAGTCATCATAGTTTCCACCCCACATGGAATGAACCACTTCTATAGGATGTGGCATGATGCAGAAAGAAGTAAGAATGAATATGTCCCAACTGATGTCCACTGGTCAGAAGTTCCTGGAAGAGATTCTAAGTGGAAAGAGCAGACTATTGCAAACACCTCAGAACAGCAGTTTAAGGTTGAGTTTGAGTGTGAGTTCTTAGGATCTGTTGATACTCTAATCAACCCAAGTAAACTAAAAACTCTAGTTTATGATGATCCAATTCAAAGAAACAAAGGATTGGATGTATATGAATCCCCTCAAGAAGATAGGGATTATGTACTTACAGTTGACGTTGCTAGGGGAGTTGGTGGAGATTACTCAGCATTTGTAATATTTGATATAACTACATTCCCACATAAGATAGTTGGAAAGTATAGGAACAATGAAATTAAACCTATGCTATTTCCCAGTGTCATTGTAGATGTGGCAAAGGCATATAATAATGCATATATTTTATGTGAAGTAAATGATGTTGGAGATCAAGTAGCAGCAATTATACAATATGATCTAGAGTATCAGAACTTACTCATGTGCTCCATGAGGGGGAGGGCAGGTCAAATTGTAGGTCAGGGATTCTCTGGAAAGAAAACTCAATTAGGACTTAAGATGTCTAAGACTGTTAAAAAGGTTGGATGTCTTAATCTAAAGACTATGATTGAAGAAGACAAACTAATCTTCAATGATTATGAAGTCATCAGTGAACTAACTACTTTTATTCAAAAGCATAATTCATTTGAGGCAGAAGAAGGTTGTAATGATGACCTTGCAATGTGTCTTGTCATTTATGCATGGTTGGTAGCACAAGATTACTTTAAAGAACTTACTGATCAGGATGTTCGTAAAAGAATATATGACGAGCAAAAGAATCAAATTGAACAAGACATGGCACCATTTGGATTCATACTAGATGGAACAGAATCACTTACTGGTGAAGTTGATGCTGATGGAGATGTGTGGCATTTGGATGAATATGGTGACAGAGCATACATGTGGGAATATCAATAATGGATATTGAAGATCAGTTTCAACTAAATCACCTGTTCTTAACAGAAAGAAAGTGTAGGGTGTGTAAAGAAACTAAAGATCTTATAGATGGATTTTATTTGATAAGAAAAGGAAAAGCATACACTAGATCTGCATATTCTTATGAGTGTAAAGAGTGCACTATAAAGAGAGTTGTTGCTAGTAGAATGGTGTCAAGAGTTCTTGACAAATGGGAATATCCTGACTGGTAGTGTGTTCATGCATTGTTTCCCCTACTGAACCTTGAAAAATAATAAATAAATTTAGAGCAAATGAGCATCTAGAGGAGTCAAAATGGCGTTACGCTTAGCATCTCCAGGTATCAATGTAAGAGAGGTAGATCTGACTAGAGGTGGTATTCAAAATACCACTGCCCTGGCAGCAGGAATTGCCGCTCCTTTTGCAAAAGGTCCTGTAAATCAGCCTGTAACCATCAGGACTGAAGATGAATTAAAAAGAACTTTTGGAACACCATCATCTAATGATTACCATTATGAGCATTGGTATTCTGCATCAAACTTCCTTTCATATGGAGGAAGCCTTCAGGTTGTTAGATGCACTGGATCACAGTTAAGCAATGCATCTGTTGCTGTTGGGGTTGCATCAACATCAGTAACCATTGAGAACTTTGATGACTATCAGGCAGATCATTCAACTGCTACTACTTGGTACTGGGCTTCAAAGAACCCTGGATATTGGGCAGAAGGTCTAAAGGTCTGTGTAATTGACCATTTTGCAGACCAGATTATCTCTGGAGTCAGCACAACTAATGTTGCAGTTGGTTATGGAGTAACTCAGGCATTATCTGGAATTATTGCTGGAGTTGGAACAACAACAGCAGCAGAAGGTTATCTCAAGGGGGTAATCACTGGTGTTGGATCATCTGAATTCTATGTAAGACTAACCTCAAAGGTAGTTGGTGGAACAGAGACTGATCAAGCATACACAGAGAATGGAGTCTATGCTTTAAGAGCAAATGCTTCTGTTGATGTTTTAACAAATGCAGGAGTTTCTACTGCTTCTTTTGAACCAACTGGAGCAGCAGATTGGTATAATGCACAAAATATTCTTGATACTGCAAGAGGAGATGTTGCAACTGTCTCTTGGAGAAGCATTGCACCAAAACCAACCACTAATGGATATGTTTCAGATAGGGGTGGTTCAAATGATGCACTTCACATTGTTGTGGTTGATAGTAAGAAGTCAAATAATATCTCAGGAACACCACAAACAATCCTTGAGAAGTTTGTCAACTTGTCTAAGGCAACTGACACAACAGTATCACCATCAACCAAGGTATTCTATAAAGATTATCTTGCATTAAATTCTGCATACATTTATGCAGGAAAATCACTTGGTGATTCAACTGATGCATATCATGGTGTAGATCCTGTTGCTGTTGGATTTAGTTCTGCATACACTCTATTGACAGAGGGGTCTGGGATTTGGAATCAGGCAGCAGAAGATACTACATTCAATTCTATTGGAAATCACTCCTTTGATCTTGTTGGTGGTAAAGATTATAATGGTGGAATTGGTGGATTTTCAGTTGAACTGTCTGACTTTATTGCAGGAATTGACAAATTCTCTAATGACACAGAAGTTACAATCAACTACCTAATTCAAGGAAGTGCTTCTGGATCAAAAGAAGTTGAGCAAGCAAAGGCAAATAAACTAATTGCAGTTGCTGAAGGAAGAAAGGATTGTGTTGCATTCATCTCCCCATATAGAGCAGGGGTTGTAAATGTAGCATCTTCTGCTACACAACTAACAAATACCCTGTCATTCTTCAGTTCATTATCATCTTCATCTTATGCAGTATTTGACAGTGGATACCAATACATCTATGACAGATTTAATCAACAGTTTGTTTACATGCCATGTTCAGCAGACATTGCTGGTCTGTGTGTAAGAACTGACATTAATCAATTCCCATGGTATTCACCAGCAGGTAAGACAAGAGGAAGCCTCAAGTTTGCAATTAAACTTGCATACAATCCTGCTCAGGCAGATAGAGACCAACTCTACTCACAAAGAGTCAACCCAGTTATTTCATCACCTGGATCTGGAATCATTCTCTTTGGTGATAAGACTGCACTTGGTTACCAGTCTGCATTCGATAGAATCAATGTTAGAAGACTGTTCATTACAATTGAGCAGGCAATCAAGGGTGCTGCTGATGCACAACTCTTTGAATTCAATGATGCAGCAACCAGAGCAAACTTCATCAACATTGTTGAACCATACTTGAGAGATGTTCAAGTCAAGAGAGGAATTACTGACTTCCTCCTTGTTTGTGATGAATCAAACAATACTCCAGATGTAATTGATAGAAATGAGTTTGTTGCTGATATCTTTGTCAAACCAGCAAGGAGCATCAACTACATTGGTCTCACCTTTGTAGCAACCAGAACTGGGGTCTCCTTTGAGACAGTTGTAGGCACAGTTTAATCTAAATAGGAGTAAAAACCAATGGCTATCAATTTTAGCGAAAGAACAATTGATAAATTCAAATCCCAAATGAAGGGAGGCGGTGCCAGAAGTAACCTATTTGAGGTTTCTTTTGGTAGTGAACTGGGAGGCAACTTCACCTTCCCATGGGGAGACTCTGTTTCAACTGATGACAACATGATGATTAAGGCAGCAGGTCTGCCTGCATCAACAATCACTGAAGTTCCTGTCCCATTTAGGGGCAGGACCCTTAAGGTTGCTGGAGAAAGAACATTTGATGTTTGGACTATCACTGTCATCAATGACACTGATTTCAAATGGAGAAATATTTTTGAGAGATGGATGAACTACATTGTTAAGGTATCTGATGGTTCTGGGACCATTGATCCTTCTGAGTATCAAACTGAGGTAACTGTAGCTCAACTCTCTAGAGGTCAGTATACAGGATTAAATAATAGAGGATCTCAGGGTGGAGCAATTGATGTACTGAGAAGGTACACTATTCATGGAGTGTTCCCAACTAATGTTTCCCAAATTGATCTCTCATACAACAATGAGAATGAAGTTGAAGAATTCACAGTAGATCTTCAGGTTCAATGGTGGGAAGCATATGATGATTCTAATACTGCTTCTTCACAAGTAATCTAAATACTTAGACAGTTTAAATTTATACGATGGCAAAACTTTTTGGATTTTCAATTGAAGATGACAATCAATTGCCAAAGTCCGCCATATCCCCCGTCCCCGATAACAACGAGGATGGGGCTGACTATTATCTAACTAGTGGATTTTATGGGCAATATGTAGATATTGAAGGTGTCTATAGAAATGAGTTTGATTTAATCAAAAGATATAGAGAGATGGCACTGCACCCAGAGTGTGACAGTGCCATTGAAAACGTAATTAATGAAGCAATTGTCAGTGATCTAAATGATTCTCCAGTAGAGATTGAACTAAGCAACTTAAATGCTAGTGAAGGTCTCAAAAAAATCATCAGAGATGAATTCAAATACATAAAAGATTTAATGGACTTTGATAAAAAGTCCCATGAAATTTTTAAGAATTGGTATATTGATGGAAGAATTTTATATCACAAAGTAATTGATTTATCTAAACCTGAAGAGGGCATTCAGGATCTTAGATTTATGGATGCTTTGAAGACCAAGTTTATCAGAAGAGAAAAGAAACAACCACAAGCTTATGGTGGTGTTCTCTCTGGTAGAAAAGATACTTCTGAGTTCATTGAACCAGAAATAGAAGAGTATTTTATGTACTATCCCCAGGGTAGTATTCAAAAAACTGCTGGTCCACAAAAAGGAATTTCAATTGCAAAGGATGCAGTAACCTTTGTAACTTCTGGTCTTGTAGATAGAAACAAGCAATTAACACTTTCATATTTACATAAAGCAATCAAAGCACTCAACCAACTTAGAATGATTGAGGATGCTCTTGTCATTTACAGACTTTCAAGAGCACCAGAAAGAAGAATTTTCTACATTGATGTTGGCAATCTCCCTAAGGTAAAAGCAGAGCAATACCTTAGAGATGTCATGAACAGGTATAGAAACAAACTTGTTTATGATGCCAATACTGGCGAAATGAAAGATGATAAGAAGTTCATGAGTATGATGGAAGACTTCTGGCTCCCTAGAAGAGAGGGTGGTAGAGGAACTGAAATCTCTACTCTTCCTGGTGGTCAGAATCTTGGAGAACTTACTGATGTTCAGTATTTCCAAAAGAAACTCTTTAGAGCATTGAATGTTCCAGAATCTAGAACTGCATCTGATGGTGGATTCAATCTTGGCAGATCTTCAGAGATTCTGAGAGATGAATTAATGTTTGGTAAATTTGTTGGAAGATTGAGAAAGAGATTTAGCAATGTATTCCATGACATCTTAAAAACACAATTAATTCTCAAAAACATTGTTACCCCAGAAGATTGGGAGAAGATGAGTGATCATATTCAATATGATTATCTCTATGATGGTCACTTCTCAGAATTGAAAGAGACTGAACTAATGAATGAGAGACTCAATCTTATGGTTGCAGTTGAACCTTACATTGGTAGATATTACTCTGAAGATTATGTAAGAAGGAAGATCCTCAGACAAACTGATCAAGAGATTGTTGATGAAGACAAACTCATTGAGAAGGAAATTAAGGATGGTAAATACACTGATCCAAAACTCCTTCCTCCTGTTGGACCTGATGGTATGCCACTAGATCCAATGGCAGCTGGCAATCAACCAATGGGTGCAGTTCCCAAAGAACCTGACATTTCTAGTGCAGACAAGGCAACTACAGTTAATGCCAAAGGTGCGGAAATATAAATAATTTCAAGTACTTATAATATTCTTATGGATTCTTCTGCTGATTTTATTGATATGGTCCTTTCTGGTGCATCTCCAGAGCAGACAACTGACAAAATTAAGGAACTTCTCTATGCCAGATCTGCTGGCATTATTGATGAGTTGAAACCTGCTATTGCGCAGTCAATGTTTACCCAAGAGGAAGAGTAATTAATTATGGCTATCAAATTAGTGCAGACAGTTGCACCAATAACAAGTGCTGGTGCAGCATCTACACAGAGCACTTCAATTACACTAAAAACTGGCAACATTAGAATTGCCCCTGTTGGTGCTGCTGTTGCTGTTGCAATTGGCACAAACCCAACAGCAACAACAAGTGATTTTGCAATTTTAGAAGGAGATCCAGAAGTTTTAAGAGAGAGAATTGCTAAGCAAGTAATCTCTGGCATTACCACTGGATCAACCACAACCATTACCTTTGGGGAAAATGCTGGTAATCCTTTCCTA